>Ga0316628_100000049_pt1 | contig 67663 bp, 72 predicted proteins | sample OWC_Aug_M2_C1_D5_FD_207648 | JGI IMG/M metagenome (GOLD analysis project Ga0316628, IMG submission 207648) | Wetland soil microbial communities from Old Woman Creek delta, Ohio, United States - OWC_Aug_M2_C1_D5_C | ecosystem: Environmental > Terrestrial > Soil > Wetlands | place: USA: Ohio...
TTCCCCCGCAAGGCGCAGCAGTTCGTCCACCACCGGCGCCGCAACGCGCAGCGAGTGTTCCGTGGTCTGGGCAGGCGCGGCCTGGGGGCGTTCCTGCATCCCCGATCCCGCCGCAGGCCCCGGCGTAGTCGCGGCCGCCGTTTCAGGCACGGCGGGCGGGCCGCCGGACTCGGCCGAGCGATCGTGGGGGAGCCCGGCGGCAAGACAGGCCGGGCCTTCCCGGTCGAGATGGTTGGCGAAGTCCAGCACCTGCTGCAGGACCGCCTGGGCCTGATCGGGGGCGGGTCCCAGCCCCAGCAGGAATTCGCTCATGGCTTCCAGGCAATCCCCGGCATCGACCAGCAGCTCCGACGCCGTTCCCTGGGGCAAGCTGTCCGCTTCGATCAGCGCCTCCAGAATGTCCTCCAGGTGGTGGGTGAGATTGGCGACGCCCGGTACGCCCACGGTGTTCGCGGCGCCCTTCAGGGTATGGGCGGCGCGCATGGCCTGCTCGGCATCCCGCATGCTGCCGCTGCCGCCGGTGATACGGGCGATGGCGGCGGTGAACGCGCCCGCCTGCACCGGCAGCTCCTGCAGCAGGCCTTCCAGCAGTTCCGAATTCACGTCGGCGGGCAGCTCCAGCGAGACGTCCTCGGGATTCGCCACGGTGGGGCGGGCCGGTCCGTGCGGTACGCCTTCCGACATCTTCACGTCGTTCAATGCCGCCTGCCATGCCGCCATGGCGTCCGGTGAAAGCGGTGCGGGCCACGCGGGATCCGCCAGCAGCGCGACCAGCCCGGCCGCGGCATTGCCATCGTCCGGCGCGCCGAGATAACCGGCAAGACGTTCCGGCAGCGGTTGCAGCAACGCCTGGTGCTGCGGTGAAAAGCCGGCCAGCAGCGCCGTGAGCTGGCGGCCGAACTCTGCAAACAGCGCACCGAGCACGGTGAGTCCCACCGATTCGACGGTCAGCCGCAGGCGTTCCAGGAAATCGAGGAAGTTGCCCAGCGCTACCAGGCGCTCGTCCTCGGTCCCGCTCATGGCGGCCGCCAGGTCCGCGCTGAATTGGTCCTGCATCTGCCCAAGCTCGGCGGCCAGGATGGCAAGCATTTCACGCTCGACTTGCTGCGTTCCGGCGTTTGGCGGCGCCTCGGCAGCCGGGGCGTCCGCAACGGGGGCGAGGGCAGAGGTTGCGTGCCGGGGAGCGGATTCCGCAGGTGAGGCATCGCCGGCTGCATCATCCATCGCCGGCAAGGCGCTCGGTGTGAAGAGCGCAGCAGGGGGAACCTCTGCAGCCGGGGTTTCAAAAACGGGGGCGGCGGCGGAAAGAATGGCGGCAAGCCCTGGATCGGCGTGTGAAATGTCAGCCGCGTGATTTTGTGCGGGCAGGGCGTCCGCTATGAAATGCGCGGCGGGCGGAATATCGGCAGGCGCAACGCCGGGCGGCGCGAGGCCGGCGGAGGTAATGTCCACAACCTGGGGCGCGGCAAGGGAGGCGTCGCCGACGGCGAAATCCGGGTGAAAAGCACTTGTCGCGGGTTCGAGGGCCGGCGGGATGCCGCCCGGCGCAATTTCGGCGGACAGCGCCTTGCCCAATAGAAGTTGCAGTTGCTCGTCCGCCGATTCCTCGGCCAGCGTGATGGGCCAGATTGCCGCCAGGCTCTGCGCCAGGGCCGTGGCGGATTCGAGGCCGAAGTTCGCCACATAACCGAACAGCAGCATGGGCCAACCTTCGAGCAAAGCCGCTTCGTCAGAGGTAAGGGCGCGCCTTTCGTCCTGCAGCAGCAGCAGGTTGGTTTCGACCAGGGCACAGACCGATTGCAGTCCAATCAGTCCGGAATTCCCGGCCTGGCGCCCGATGAGCTGCACCTGCTCCACGTAGCGCGGCAGCATGGTCCGCGCCGCGACGGCATCACCGGCTTGCGCCGGAGCGGTCATCAGCGCCATCAGGCCATCCATCGCGTCGGCCGCGGTGCGGCCGAAATCGCTCAGCCTTTGCTCAAACATCTGCATGCGCTATTCCGCGTCGGGACGAAAGGCGCGGCGTCAGGCGGGCAGCTTGAACACGTGCACGGTGTTCAGTAGCCGCTTGGCGTACTCGACCAGGCTGTTGGTATTTGAGGATTGTTCGAGCAGTTTCTCGCTGGTCTTTTCGCTGCTGACCTTGATGGCTGCAGCGAGCTCGATCAGCTCATGGCCGACCTTGACCTGCTCGCTCGAACTGGCCGCAATCTGCCTGACCGATGCGACCAGGTCGGAGGTGGTCTGCTGGGTCAGCTGCATCTGCTCCCCGGCCTGCTCCGCCAGGCGGCTGCCTTCCACGATCTGCGTAATGACGTTGTTCATGGTGTTGACGGTGTCCGAGGTTTCCACCTGGATGTTGTTCACCAGAGCCGCGATCTGCTGCGTGGCCTGCCGCGCATTTTCCGCCAGCCGCTGCACTTCGTCCGCCACCACCGCGAAGCCGCGTCCCGCTTCACCCGCGGACGCGGCGTGCATGCTGGCATTCAGCGCCAGGATGTGGGTGCGCTCCGCGATCACGTTGATCAGGTTCACCGCGCCGGAAATTTCCTGCGAGCGCTCGCCCAGGCGCTTGATGCGCTTTTCAGTCTCGCGGATCACGTCACGCGTGCTGTTGATGCCGGCCACCGTATTGTTCACGGAGGCGAGCGCGCCCTGGGTGGTCCTGGCCGCGTTGTCCGCTGCTGCATTGCACTGTTGGGCGAGGTTGGCGATCTCCTGCAGCGCATGTGCGGCAGCCGACAGCGAAAGCGAGGTGCTCTCGACGTCCGCGCGCTCTTCGGCTGCGGTCAGCAGCATGTTGTCCGCCTGCCTCTGCACGGCGAGCGAGGCCGCCGTGACCTCCGCCGAAATCGTCGTCACGTCCTGCAACACGCTTGCGGTTTCCTTGGCCAGCAGGTTCAGGGCGTCCGACACGGCGCCCGTCACGTCCTCGGAAACCGGGATCTTAACGGTCAGGTCTTTCCTGGCGAGCTGCGCCACCGCGCGCAGCAGGTCGAGCACCGATTCGTTGAGGCGTTCGTTTTCGATCTGGATCTTGGACAGGGTTTCCACGCGGCTGTCCAGCAGTTCGTTGAACGCCGCGGCGAGTTCGCCCAGTTCGTCCTTGGAATTGATCCGCGCACGCGCGCCGAAATCGCCCGCATGGACCCGGTTGATGGTGCTCTGGAGCAGGGCCAGGTTTCGCAGGATGCCGCGCGCGATGAAATATCCCAGCGCCGCCAGCAGCGGAATGGCCAGGCCGACCAGGCTCAGGGTCACCCAGTAGGTGAAGGCGGTCTTTGCCGCCACCCCGGTACGCGAGGTTTCGGCGATTTGCTTGGCATAGATCGAAATGGATTTACCGAGCTTGTTGATGCCTTCGGTGAACGGGCGGTCCATGCCGCGCACCAGCTTATCCACCTCCTGGGCTGCGGTCTTGTCCGAAGCACTGTAGCTCTTCAGCGCTTCGAGATAGGTCTGGTGCAGCCCGTCGTGCAGCTTGCGCAGCTCGTCGACATCCTTGACGCCGATGATGTCGGGCAGGTTGGCCGTTGCCGCAAGGTCCCGCAGTTCAGCCAGTTCGCTTTCCACCGCACTGTTGCGCAGTTCGAACGCATCGAAGTATTTCTTGTAGAGCGCCGGGTCGTTGCCGCGCAGCAGCAGGTCCTTCCACTCCTGCACCTGGCCCTGAAAATAGTGCTGCGTCTCCGTCGTGGATTTGAGCAGGCGGATCGCCATGTAGGCCCGTTCGGTGGATTCCGTCGTGACATTCGCGATTCCGCCAAGCTCCGTGACGGCGATGCCGCCGACCGCCGCAAGAATCAGCAGGGAAGCGATGGACAGCGCCATGATTCTGGCGCGTATCGAGGTCAGGCTGATCTGTTTCAGGCGTATCATCGTCTTGCTCCTAGTTCAAGTATTCCGTCGGCGCGAATGACTTGCGGCCGCCGTGCTATGCGTGCGCAGTCTCCGGGTTGGTGCAACTGCATATTTCATCGAAAAATGTTCCATAGTCGAATTCCAGCCACACGGCGCCGTCCTGCACGTATCCCGTTGGCACATGCTTTTGCAGCGCCTCCGGCAGTTGCGGGAAATCGGCGAGCGGGCGCAGGCCGGGCAGGACAACGGGATAGCCGTCTATGAGCACGCCCAGCGATTGCTCGCCCGCGCCGAAAACCAGCACCAGTGCCTCGGTGCCGGCCGCGCGGGGAGCGATGCCCAGCAGCATGCGCAAGTCATAAACCGGAACGAGGTTGCCGCGCAAGTTGGTCAGCCCCAGAAACCCGGACGGCGTGCCGGGCAAGGGCGCGATCTGGGGCATGGTCAGGACCTCGCTGCCCGCGTCGGGGTCGATCAGCAGCCCCAGGGCACCGACTCGAAAACCATAGCGTGCGCGCTTTTCCGCCTTATGCGCCGCCGGGGCGGCGGCCAGATAAGCGCCCGGCGGCGGTTCGAAATGTGCCAGGGCTGCCACCGGTGGCAGCCAGTCCGCCTCTAGGGCATGCGCCTCACGCTGTTCCATACGGACTGCAACCGGCTCAGGTCAGGCTTTTCAGTTGGTCGATGATTTGGTCCGCAGTGTAGGGCTTGGAGATGTGGCCTTTTGCACCCTGCAGTTCGCCCCACACCTTGTCGGCCTTTTGTCCCTTGCTTGTGACAAACACGACCGGGATGGACTTGGTGTCGGCATCCGCCGCCAGCTGGCGGCAGGCCTCGTAGCCGTCCATGTCGGGCATGACGACGTCGAGAAAGATGATCGAGGGTTTATCGGACTTGGCCTTGGCCACCGCCTGGGCACCGCCGGTTGCAGTGGTGACAATACAGCCCGCATCATCCAGTATCGTCTTGAGATTTGCCAAATCGGCCGCGGAATCATCCACCACCAGTGCTTTCTTTGCCATCTGCTCTGCTCCTCGGTACTTATAAGATTGCCAACGCTGAATTCTATCATTGCGCCGTGGCGCATGGCACCCGCCTCACGTTTTGGCCTCCAGTCCCAGGTGTTTCTCGACCGCGCCGCGAAACTCGGTGTAATCGACCGGCTTGGTCAGGTAGGCGCTGCAGCCCACCAGAGACCCGCGCACCCGGTCAAAGGGCGACGATTTGCTCGTCAGCATGATCACGGGCGTCTGCCTGGTCTTGGGGGTCTTCCTGATTTCCTTGCAGATCTGGTAGCCATCCGTTCCGGGCAGCACGACATCCAGGAATATGATGTCGTACTGATGCTGCGACAGCAATTCCAGGGCGCGCTCCCCCGTTTCGGCGATGTCCGCCAGGACATTGAAATTGCGCAGCTCAAGGTCGAGCTGTTTGCACACGGTCGGGCTGTCGTCCACCACCAGAGCGCGCAGTGCGGGTGCGTCGGAGGCGACCGCGGCGGTGCGCGACAACGCAGGCGTTTCCCACAGGTGGGCTGACTCCGCCAGCTTTCGGGAGATTCCATCGAGCACCGTCAGCAGCTTGGCGGGGCCGAACGGCCGCAACAGGAAATGCTGGCCGGGGTCGTTGGGCGGCTCACTGGTGTAGAGGATGGAAACAGGGGGATTGGGTTTTACCGCCAGCGTGCGCCACTGCACGACGGCGTCTCCGTCATCCACATTCAGGATGATGATGTGCCAGTCCGCCATGTTCGCCTGCGTGCCGATGACGTAACTGCAGTCTGCGCGGGAGCGTGTCAGGCTTGCCATGCTAAGCAGCAACTTCGTTTCGCCATCAGACAGCCCGAGGGCGCCGATGGTCCAGGATTTGGGTGCTTTGCTCATGTTTCTCGAAAATTTAGCCGATTCTGTGACGGCTGTCTCCCCCAATCGGTTCCATTCTGCGATGGATTTTTTACTGCTGGCCACAACCGGAAAACCGCAGCTGGACAGGCACCACTCTACCTAATGTTTTGACGGGGAAATGGGGTAGCCGACGAGCGGTAGGCAAGCCGGATGAACGGCAGCAGGGGCGCTATGCGCAACAGGAGTGCAGGGTTCCGGTACCGGCTGGCGCAGCGCCTGCGCAAAACGGCGCGGGCGCCACGCAGCCGCTGAAATTGCCGGTTGAATGAAAATCAATCGATTGCCGGGAAATTACTGCACGCTGCCAAAGGAGGGGTCGCTGGAATAGGGGGGAGGGGGCAGGCCCGCCAGACGGCTGCCCTGGCTGACGGGACCGCCGGGGAAGAGTTCATACAGCCGGCGGCGCCCCTCGCTTCCGCCGAATTTCTGTTCCAGTTCCTGCAGCACTTCCCTGGCGTGGCGCGCGGGGCCCTTGCTGCGGTAGCGTTCGCGCAGGTACACGACGATTTCCCAGCGTTCCTCGGTCAGCTCCAGGCCTTCGGCCTCGGCCACGCGCTGTGCCATCAGTGGCGACCATGCATCCAGGTCGAACATGTTACCTTTCGGGTCGGTCCGCCCGAGCTGGGGATTGCTGACGACTTTGTTGATGTCAAGCATGATGCACCTCCGTTGACAAATGCACATGGAGAATTCATGCGTTATGCATATGCTACGCCTGCGGGCACGGGGTTACAAGCGGCGGTTCCCCCTATTGAGGTTTCCAAAACAATAAATTGACCCTTCGTAGCGTGCTCCCTCACCCTCTGTCCCCCTCCCGGAGGGAGAGGGATGCCAGGCCCTTCTCACTCCGGGCTAACCAGCGAGTTGGCGGCTTTGCCGCCTGGTCGCATGGCGAGTCGTTTCGTCAGAGTTGGGATGGGGGAGCGCTCGTGTCATGATTTACGGGAACATCAATAGGTGGCTGCGGCAGCCTGCCAGTGCCCCGAGCGCCCGCCCAGCTTTTCCAGCAGGCGAATCTCGCCCAGCACCATGCCGCGGTCTGCCGCCTTGCACATGTCGTAGATGGTGAGCAGGGCGGCGCTGACGGCGGTCAGCGCCTCCATCTCCACGCCGGTGCGGCCCACGGTTTCCGCGGTGGCGATGCATTCCACCGCGCTGTTTTCCCGGTCCAGGCTGAATTCCACCGCCACGCGGGTGAGGGCGAGCGGATGGCACAGCGGAATCAGGTCGGCCGTGCGCTTCGCCCCCTGTATCCCGGCGATGCGCGCTATGCCCAGCACGTCGCCCTTGGCGGCCGAGCCTGTGGCGACCAGTTCGAGCGTGGCGGCGCTCATGCGGATGCGGCCGGAGGCCCGCGCGATGCGCCGGGTCTCGCCCTTGTCCGCCACATCCACCATGTGCGCCTGGCCTTCGCGGTCGAAGTGGGTGAGGGGGTTGATCATCGGTTTTCTCCTTGTCCGTCCCAGCGCCTTGCGCGCTCGATGTCCGATTCCTTGGTGCCCAGCCAGTGCCCGCCCTGCGCGGTCTGCTCCTTCTTCCAGAACGGCGCGGAGGTCTTCAGGTAGTCCATGATGAATTCGCAGGCCGCAAAGGCGTCCCCGCGGTGGGCCGAGGCCGTGGCGACCAGCACGATCTGCTCGGCCGGCCGCAGCTCGCCCACGCGATGGATCACCCGCACGCCCAGCAGCTGCCAGCGCCGGTTGGCCTCGGCGACGATGTTCGCCAGCGCCTTTTCGCTCATGCCGGGATAGTGTTCCAGGAAGATGTTCTCGACGCGGCCGGCTTCGCTGAAATCGCGCACCAGGCCGACAAAGCTGACCAGTGCCCCCGCCTCAGCGTGGCCCGTGCGCAGGGCCGCCAGCTCGGCGGCGACATCGAAATCGCTGGTCTGTATCGATATGGTCATGTTGATGCGAGGCTCATCCGCCGGAAATGGGCGAGAAGATCGCGACCTCGTCGCCGTCGTGCAGAGGGGCGGTCAGCGCGCCCAGTTCCTGGTTCACGGCGCAGCGCACCCGGTTCTCGGCCAGCTCCGCTTGCCACTCCGGCCCGCGCTGGCGCAGCCAGGCCAGCATCTCCGCCACCGTCGCGATGCCCGGCGGCAGGTCGGCGGTTTCGCCGGGGCGTTTGAGGGTGTCGCGCGGGCGGCCGAAATAGAGCAGCTTGATCTTCATCGCTTGCCGAGGGAAAAATGGTTGAGGATATAGTCTGCCACTTGCCCTGGCGCGTCAATATCCAGGGTGGGCACGGGCAACGACTCCCTGCTGTCGGTCACCACGGCGATGATATTCGGGTCGTCCGGGTGGAGCAGGGGATGGCCGGTCTCCTTGCGGTGTATCTCCAGCTTGGGGATGTCGGAGAACTTGTAGCCTTCCACCAGCAGCAGGTCGCAGGGCGAAAGGCGCTGTACCAGTTCTTCCAGGGCGGGCTCGGGCTCGTCGCGCAGTTCGTGCATCAGCGCCCAGCGATGGCCGGAGACGATCAGCACTTCCTGCGCGCCCGCTTCGCGGTGGCGGAAGCTGTCCTTGCCGGGCCGGTCGATGTCGAAATTGTGGTGGGCGTGCTTGATCACCGAGATGCGCAGGCCGTGCCCGCGCAAGATCGGGATGATTTTCTCCAGCAGCGTGGTCTTGCCGCTGCCGGAATAGCCTGCGATTCCCAGTATTCTGGTCCCCGGCATCCCGGACCCCGTTCCGTTTCCCATAGTGCCTCCGCTAGCGCAGCGTTCCGGTGGTGACGCGCGACCCCGGCAGCCCGAGGCCGAGGAAGAAGCGCTCCGCCAGTCCGGCTGCCTCTTCGGGCCCGGCGACGTACACGTTGCCCTCCGCCAGTTCCGGGTCGCGGTCGGCGATGCCCTGCAGCCAGCCGAGCAGCGCTTCGCTGCGCTTGGCATTGAGGGCGCGCAGGTCGAAACCGGCCACGTATTCGCCATAGCCGAAATTGTCCAGCGCGTCGGCCCAGGCATGCGGCACATTGGGCAGGTAGAGGGCGGAGGGGTGCGATCCGAACCAGTGCAGCTGGATGCTCCCGGCGTCGAGCGACAGCGCGTGCTCGATCAGGCTCTTGACCGGCGCAAAGCCGTCGTCGAACGCAAAGAAATACAGTTTGCGCGGCACCCCTTCGTGCAGGATGAATTCTCCCTGCGGCCCCTCGACCTGCACGATGTCGTTGCGCCGCAGCTGGTGAAACACGAAGTCGGAGAAATGGTTGCCCGGCACGCGCCGCACATGGAACGACAGGTTGCGGTCGTCGCAGGGGCAACTGGCGATGGGCAGCTCGGCGCGATAGGCATTGCTGACCTGGAGGGTGACGCCTTGTCCCGCAAGAAAGCGCAGGCGCTGGCTGCGCGGCGTCTCCAGTTGCAGCAACATGAAGTCGTCCATCAGCGGGGTCAGTGCCTTGACCCTGGCGTTGATCTGCTGGAACGGGATGTCCTGCACGCTGGCGGCGGCCGCGGCCTCGATCACCGCATCGCTCACGGCGGTGTTGCTGCACAGCAGGATGTAGCCTTGCTCCCTTTCCGCCTCGCGGATGACGTAATCGTGGTGATGCGTCTTCTTCACCTGGCCCGACACCAGCCTGGCCTTGCACAGCCCGCAATTGCCGCCGCTGCAGCCATAATTGAGCGGAATGCCGGCACGTATCGCGGCTTCCAGCAGCGTGTCCTGCCCCTCGACCAGGAATTCCTGCCCGCCGGGCAGCACGGTCACGTGCGCGCTCATGATGCTGAGCAGGCGGTCCCTGACCGCCAGCGGGTTGTCGAATCCGGGCTCCATCGCCGCATCGGTTTCATTCCTGATCCATGTCCTCAGCGCCTCCCAGTCGGTCGGGGTGCCTTTGCTTTGCTGGCGTTCAAGTTCTTCCAGTCGGGCATACAAATGGGCAAGCAGGGCGCGAAGCCTGTCGACCTGGGCCCGATTGCGCTCCAGCGTCGTGCCGAGCTCGGTGACGCGCGCGGCCAGCACCTCGGCATCCGGCAGGGCACGCTCGTACACCCGCTTGCCGAAGGCGCGCTCCTTGATCTGGGCAACGCGCATCAGCTGGGCCGTGTTCTCCAGCTCCGCGTCCGGATAGCAGCGCAGCAGGCTGTCGCTGTCTATCATTCCGTCGTAAGACTGCAGCTCGCCGCTCTGTATCTTTTTCTGCAGGGCGGAGCGGTTCACCCCGACCAGTCTTGCCGCGCGCAACAGACTCAGCTTCCCGCCCATGGCTCAGTGTTCCCGGGTCGGCGCGGCTTGGTCACTGCGGGTGGAACCACGAGAGCTTGTCGCGCAGCGTGACGACGCTGCCGACGATGATCAGGGTGGGGGCGTGCAGTTCGGAGACCTGCGGATTCTTCGGCAGCGTGCCGAGCGTGCCGGTGATCACCCGCTGGTGCCGGGTGGTGCCCTGTTGCACGATGGCGATGGGCGTGGTGTCGGGCAGGCCGTGTTCGATCAGCTTGCTGCACAGCGTCTCCAGCCCATGCAGCCCCATGTACACCACCACGGTCTGCCTGGGGCGCGCGAGCTGCTCCCAGTCGAGGTTCATGGTGCCGTCCTTGAGGTGGCCGGTGACGAACATGCAGGCCTGGGCGTGGTCGCGGTGGGTGAGGGGAATGCCGGCGTAGGAAGCCACGCCCGATGCGGCCGTGATGCCCGGCACCACCTGGAACGGTATGCCCTGGGCTGCCAGCGTTTCGATCTCCTCGCCGCCGCGCCCGAAGATGAAGGGATCGCCGCCCTTCAGGCGCAGCACCCGCTTGCCTTCCTTGGCCAGGCGCACCAACAGCTCGTTGATGTCCTCCTGCGCCATGGTGTGGTCTGCCCGCTTCTTGCCGACGTAGATGCGCTGCGCGTCGCGCCGCGTCATTTCCACTATCGGCCTGGCCACGAGATTGTCGTACACCACCACGTCGGCTTTCTGCATCAGGCGCAGCGCGCGGAAGGTGAGCAGGTCGGGGTCGCCGGGGCCGGCGCCGACGAGATACACCTCGCCGCGCTGGATGTTGTCCTCGTCCGCCAGCATCTGGTGCAGCATCTTTTCCGCGCTCAACTCGTCGCCGGTCAGCACTTTTTCCGCGACGACGCCGTCGAACACGCTTTCCCAGAAGATGCGGCGCTTGGCCGGATTGGTGACGTGCGTCTTGACCTTCTCGCGGAAGCGCTCGGCGAAGGCGGCCAGGCGGCTGTAGTTCTGCGGGATCATGGTCTCCAGCTTGCCGCGCAGCATGCGCGTGAGCACGGGGGAGGCGCCGCCGCTGGAGAAGGCCACCATCATCGGCGAGCGGTCGAGGATCGCCGGCATGATGAAGCTGCACAGCTCCGGGGCGTCCACCACGTTCACCGGGATGTTGCGGGCCTGCGCCAGTTCGGAGACCTGCCGGTTCACGGCCGGGTCGTCGGTCGCGGCGATAACCAGGGTGGCGCCTTCCAGGTGCTGCGGCGCGAAGCGCGCGGCGACGTGCTCGATACCCTCCAGTTCAGAGAAACTCTCCGCCAGTTGCGGGCTGACCACCCTGACTTTCGCGCCCGCGTCGATGAGCACCGCCGCCTTGCGGTGCGCCACCTCGCCGCCGCCCACCACCAGGCACCGCCTGCCCTTGATGTTGTGGAATACCGGGAGGAAATCCATCAGCCGCGCGCCCTTTCCAGGTAGCCCACGTCGCGCGATGCCCACAGCTTGGCCGCCAGCGCTTCCGCATCGGCGATGCCGGTGGCGCGACCCAGCGCGCGCAGCGCAATGGCGGCCGTGCCGGTGACGGCGGCCAGCCCGTATTCATCGCTGATCTCGCCGCGCCATAGCTGCCCCAGACGGTTCACGTCCATGGTCTCGTCCTTCATGTGGCGGCTGCCGAACAGGGCGGGCCATTCTTCCTCCAATGCCGTGCCCTTCACGATCAGCTTCACCTTGCACGGGGCATCCGGGTTGCGTTCGGCCTCGCCGCCTTCGCCCTTGAACACCGCCAGGTTCTGGTCGCCCAGCAGCACCCCCGCCTGCTGGTGGGTGTCGTCGTAGCCGGGGTGGAAGATGCCCATCACCGACGCCGAGGCGCGGAACGGGTTCGCCATGCGCACCACGGTGTGCACGGGCGAGCGCAGGCCGAGTATGGGCTTGAGGTCGAGGATGCGCTCAAGGTCCGGGTTGAGCACGCCGATGGGCAGGAAGGCAAAGTTCGCCCGGCCGATCCTGGTTGCAGCGTCCCGGAGCGAAACGGCAAGCTCGATACCCAGCGCCCTGAGTGCGTCGGGAACGAATACGCGGCCGGCAATGCCGCCGCCGATGCCGTGCATCAGGACCGAAATGCCGTGGCTGGACAAGAGCAGCGCAGACAGCAGATACCAGGGCAGCTGGCGGCGCTTGCCTGCATAGCTGGGCCAGTCGAGGTCCACGGCGGGGACTTCGACCGGCAGCAGCAGCGAGTTGCGCGCCGCACTGGCGAAGCCCGCGACTTCGGCAGGGGTTTCTTCCTTCACGCGCATCAGCATCAGGAAGGCGCCGAGCTGCACCGGCAACACCTTCCCGGCCAGGATCATGTCCAGCGCCTGCTCTGCCTCCTGCTGGGTGAGGTCGCGCGAGCCTTTGCGGCCCTTGCCCAGCATCTGTATGTATTGCGCGAATGGGTGTTCCTGTTCCATGGTGTTTCCTGCGGAAAATTTGAATGTACTTGAAGTTGCCCGCGGAGGCAATTTACGGCCGGGCGTGCCGGGTGGGGCGGCATGCCCGTCAGTTCGTGTGATGATTATAGCCCTCTGCGGGTTGCGCTGCCTTGTCCGTGCGGGCTTGGGGCACTCTGCCGCGCTCAGTGCTCGCCCTTGGTGCGCAGCAGTCCCGCCAGCCGGTTGCCCTGCTTTTGCGGGCCGCCGATGGGGAAGAGTTCGTGCAGGTAGTGGTTGCTGCCGTGCGCTTCGCCCCACAGGTCGGTGAAGTGCTTGATCATGACGCGGACCTGGGCCTGTACCCCGTGCTCCTGGTAGTAATCGCGCAGGAAGCGGATTACCTGCCAGTGTTCGTCCTTGAGTTCGAGGCCTTCTTCCCTGGCCCGGGCGCGGGCGAAGTCCTCGGACCAGTCCGCCAGATTCAGCAGGTACCCCTCGCTGTCCGTCTCGATGCTGTGTCCATTTACATGCAGAATTCTTTTCGTTGGCTGTATGGTCATGGTCTCACCGCTGCGTAAGTTGTGACGTTGGGTATTTTACTCCGGATGAAAGCGACGAATCGGGACGCCCAGTAGCAGCTGCCTATGGTGCGCAAATGGGTGTAGGAGGCGAGCAGGTTGTGCAGCACCAGGCCGTCATGTTCGCCGTCTATGCCGTGGCCGCGCGCCACGCGGTAGGCAAACTGCGAATCCGCGGGCAGGTTTTCCAGGCTGGAATAGTGAAATTCGTGGGCAAAGATTAAAGATGGATTTTCACGTTTGCCCTCTCTCCCGCCTGCGTGGGGGAGCGCGCCAGCGAGAGGGCCTTGGATAGGGGGCGGGATCTCGCTGGTGCGATGATTGGGGCGCGGCCAGGGATGCCCGGCATTTTCGGCAAGATGCACATAGCCGCGGCCTACGGGTTTGGCGTGCATCACCACGTCGCCGGGAATGGCGCCGACCATTTCATAGCGCCGGCCGTCATGGGTCAGCGAGCGCGACAGGTACATCAGGCCGCCGCATTCCGCATAGGCGGGCATGCCGGACTGGATGGCGTTGCGGATGTCGGTGCGCAGCGAGGCATTGGCCTGCAATTCGGCTGCGCACATCTCCGGAAAGCCGCCGCCGATGTAGAGCGCATCCACGTCGGGCAGGCGCGGGTCACGCAGTGCGTCGAAGGGAACCAGTTCCGCGCCCGCTGCCTGCAGCGCATCCAGGTCGTCCGCATAGTAGAAGCCAAAGGCGCGGTCGCGCGCGATGCCGATGCGGATGTTGGTGCCCAGCGGCAGCGGGGTGATGTCCGGCGCGGGCGAGGCGGGCAGGGGGGGCTTGTCCACCAGTTGCAGCAGGCGGTCGAGGTCCACCCGCTCGGCCACCACTTCGCCGATGGCGCGGATGTAGTTCTCCGACTCGGCGGATTCGTTGCTCGGCATGAGGCCAAGATGGCGTTCCACGATCTGCAGGCGCTCGTCGTGGTGCACCGCGCCGATCACCGGCACGTCGGTGTAATGTTCGATCACCTGGCGCAGCTTGGATTCGTGGCGGCTGCCGCCGAGGTTGTTGAGGATCACGCCGGCGATGTCGATGTCGCGGTCGAAGGCCTGATAGCCCAGGATCAGCGGGGCGATGCCGCGGGTCATGCCGCGGGCATCGATCACCAGCACCACCGGCAGGTCGAGCAGCTTGGCGAGTGCGGCATTGCTGTTGCTGCCGTCGAGCGCCAGCCCGTCGTACAGTCCCTTGTTGCCCTCGACGATGCTGATGTCGGCGCGCTCGGCATGGCGGCGGAAGGTCGCGGCTATGTCGTCCTGCGCCATCAGGTACAAATCGAGGTTGCGGCAGGCGCGGCCGCTGGCCTGCGAGAGCCACATCGGGTCGATGTAATCCGGGCCCTTCTTGAAGGGCTGCACCGCGAGGCCGCGCTGCTTCAATGCGGCGCACAGGCCGATGCTGATCGTGGTCTTTCCCGAGGATTTGTGCGCGGCTGATATGAGGACGCGGCGCATGGCGGGTTATTCCTGTTGCGCGGCTTTCGGCTCGTCGTGCGGCAGGAAGTTCAGCGCGCGCACGCCGACGGTGGTGATCAGGAAGGCGATGGCCAGTCCGCCGCTGCCCAGCAGCACTTCCGGCAGGCTGGGGGCGTAGTGGCCGATCTGGCCGTCACCGAAGCTGCTGCTCACCACTTCATAGCCGGGGAAGATGTTCAGCGGGAACGCCTGCCCGCCGATGATGAACACGTAGAGCAGGGCGAACGCGCCCAGCAGCGTGAGCAGCGAGGCCGCCAGCACGTGCCCGGACTTGCCCAGATCCGGCGCGAAGATCAGCAGCAGGGGCAGGGCGCCGCCGACGACGACGTAGCCGCCCCAGAACAGCCAGGGATAGAGGCCGCCGTCGAACAGAATGAAGTGCTCGAACGCGGCTTGTTTGGCGAAATACAGGTTGGTCAGGTGGTAGGCGGCGACCAGGTACAGCGCGCCGAGGATGAACAGACCGAGCAGGTTTTTCATGCGCTCCTGGATGGCGGGATTGAGCGCCAGTTCGTTCCAGCTGAACATCGCCGATTGCACGACGAGAAATACGGCCAGGCCCCAGGCGAAGGACAGCACGATGAACATGGGCGGCAGCAAGGCGGAGGCATAGGCCTGGCGCGCAACCAGGAAGGCGAAAATCAGGCCGGTGCCGGTGGTGAGGATGATGCGCCAGGCGAACACAACGAGGCCTGCCGGCTTGGACCAGGGGTTCATGCGCCTTTCCATCAGCGTCCACAGGTAGACGGCGACGCAGGCGAACAGGCCGGAATAGAGCAGCACGTTCCAGGCGAACACCGAGGTCGGGTTGTAGGTGGTGGCGGCGACGATGAGGCGGTCGGGGCGCCCCAGGTCCAGCATCAGCACGGTGAGGCCGCCGGCCAGAAGCGCAATGGACAGCAGCCCGGCCAGCGGCGCGCGCGCCTTGTACACGGCCTTGCCGAACACGGAGCCGATGGAGGCGACGTTGAGCACGCCCGAGGCGGCGACGATCATGAAGATGGCGAATACATGCGGCATGCCCCACACGATCTGGTTGTTCATCCCGGTGACCACGTGGCCATGCGCTTCCATGTACCAGGCGGAGAGCAATCCGGCACCCGCCGCCAGCGCACCGAGCGCGACCAGCAGGTAGAAGTAGCGGCTTTCGATTTGGGCGAAGGTCTTGGCTTGCATGGCGCTAGATTCCCACGAAGGAGAGGCCGGTGTCGAGCCCCAGGTCGGCGCGCAGCTGGGTGGTGGTCACGCTGCGGATGCGCAGGTAGATCTCGCTGTTGCGGTCGTTGAGGTCGCCGAAAATGATGGCGCGATGGCCGCCTTTTTCGCAGGCCTCGACGCAGGCCGGGCGGATGCCGCGGTCCACGCGATGCACGCACAGGGTGCAGCTTTCCACCGTGCCCTGGCCGCGCGGCATGGTGGAGTCATGGTCTTCCACCGGTTCATGCACGAAGGAGCGCGCCTTGAACGGGCAGGCCATCATGCAGTAGCGGCAGCCGATGCAGCGGTGCTTGTCCACCAGCACGATGCCGTCGGCGCGCTTGAACGAGGCGGCAGTGGGGCACACGTCCACGCACGGCGGGTTGGCGCAGTGCTGGCACATCATCGGCAGGGAAACCTGCTTGCCGGTGGAAATCTGCTTGATGTCCACCTTGCGTATCCATTGAACATCCGTGGAGGCCTTGGGCTCCGGCCATCCGTTCTCGGTGCGGCAGGCCTTGACGCAATCGTCGCAGCCGCTCTCGCACTGGGTGGTGTCGATCAGCATGCCCCAGCGCACGCTGCTGGAGGCGGGCTCGCCGGCCGGGCGCGCGCGCGCGAAATCGAACAGCAGCATGCCGGGCGCGATGGCAAGGCCGGCGGCCAGGGCAGAGCCGCGCGCGAGGAACTGCCTGCGGTCCTGGTTCACTTCACTCATTTTATTTCCTCGGCACTCACTTGATTTCCTCCGCCGCGAACTCGCTGGGCTTCATGAATTCGCGCGGCTTGCTGGAATGGCACTCGAAGCAGTCTATCTTCACCGCGGCATAGACATGGCAGCCCTGGCAGAAGTTCTGGTTGGTGCCGAGCACGCTGTGGTTCACCTTGCTGGCATGGCATTCCACGCAGTTGCTCAGCTCGTACTTGCTGCCGCGAATGCCCTTGCGCACGGTTTCGTTGCGCTGGTGCAGGATCAGCTTCATGTGGTTCGCGCGCATGAAAGCCGGGTCTTCCACGCACTGGCCGCCTTTCCCGATGTCGAGCTTGGGCGCGAGGGAATCCGCCCAGGCGGGCGAGACGGCAAGCAGCAGCAGGAGCAGCAGCGTTCTCATGGGTTGATTACTCGCCAAGACCCATCTGGATGTAGCCGGTCGGGCACACATCGTGGCAGATGTGGCAGCCGATGCACTTGTCGTAGTCGGTGTCCACGTAGCGTCCGACCGAGGCCTTGCTCTTGGGCACGCGATAGACGGCGGTCTGCGGGCAGTACACGACGCAGTTGTCGCACTCGAAGCACATGCCGCAGCTCATGCAACGCTTGGCTTCCGCCACCGCGTCGGCCTCGCTCAGCGCGTTGAGGCGTTCCTCGAAGTTGCCCAGCGCGGTCTGTTCGTCCAGCGTGATGACATGGCGCTGCTTGCGCGGGGTATAGCCGAAATGGCCGAGGAACAGCTCGTCGTGCGGGATGATATAGCGGTTCGAGCGGTTGTCGAAGTTATGCACCACGTTCGCCTGGTCGGTGCCGCGGATGGGCTCCTTAACTTCGTTGATCGGCAGGCCCTTTTCGGCCATCTTGCGCATCATGTCGAAGGTATGCACGTCGATCTTGGGGCGCTTCTCCTGCTCTTCGCCTTTCAGGAAGCGGTCGATGCCTTCGGCCGCGATGGCGCCGTGGCCGATGGCCGTGGTCAGCAGGTGGGGACGGATCACGTCGCCGCCGGCGAAGGTGCCGGGCTTGCCGGCAACCTGATAGTTCTTGTCGGCGTTGACCGCGCCGCGGCCGTTGTCGAACTCTTCGAGCCCGGTGAAATCCACGGCCTGGCCGATGGCGGAAACGATCAGGTCGGCCGGGATGTCGTGCTCGGAGCCTTCCTTCTGCTTGATCTCCAGCTTGCCGCCGGTGAACTTGGCCTCGCATTCGGCCACACGCAGCGCGGTGGCGCGCCCGTCCGCGCCTTTCACCACGCCGATCGGCACCAGGCCGCCGCGGATGGCGATGCCTTCCGCCAGCGCCTGCTCGATTTCGTGCTTGTTCGCCTGCATCTTGTCAATGGGGAAGATCGAGGTCAAGGTGACGTCGGCTCCCTGCTTGGCGGAGATGTCGGCCACGTCCTGCGCCATGCGTCCGGCGATGGCGTGTTCCGTATCCGTGGGCTTGGCGTGGGCGATGTGGCCCAGGCGGCGCGCCACCGTGGCCACGTCAATGGAGGTGTCGCCGCCGCCGACCACGACCACGCGCTTGCCCACATGCTGCAGGCGGCCGTCGTTGAAGGCGCGCAGGAAGGCGGTCGCGGTGACCACGTTGGGCGCCTGGCTGTCGGCCACCGGCAGGGCACGCCCCGCCTGGGCGCCCATGCCCAGGAACACCGCGTCGTAGTCCTTGCGGATTTGCTCCAGGGTGATGTCGCGGCCGATGTGGCAGTTGAGCTTGGCCTCGACGCCGAGATCGAGGATGCGCTGGATTTCCGCATCCAGGATATGGCGCGGGGTGCGGAAGCCGGGAATGCCGTAGCGCATCATGCCGCCCAGCTTCTCGTGTTCGTCGAAGAGGGTGACGGCGTGGCCTTTCAGCGCCAGCTGGTAGGCGGCCGACAGGCCAGCCGGGCCGCCGCCGATGATGGCGACTTTCTTGCCGGAGGGGGCGACCGCCGGCTTGTTGTACTTGAGGTTGTTCTGGATCGCATATTCGCCCAGGAAATGCTCGACCGAGTTGATGCCGACGTGGTCTTCCACTTCATTGCGGTTGCAGCCGGTCTCGCAGGGGGCGGGGCAGACGCGGCCCATCACCGAGGGGAAGGGGTTGGCCTCGGTCAGCACGCGCCAGGCGTATTCCTGCCAGGGCATGGCGGGCTTGCCGTCCTTGCCGACCGGCGGCTTTTCCATGCCGCGCGCGATCTGCAGGTAGCGGCGGATGTCCTCGCCGGCCGGGCAGCTGCCCTGGCAGGGCGGCGTGGACTGCACATAGGTCGGACACTTGTACGACCAGCTGGACTGGAAGATCTTGTCGCGGTTCGACACCGTGGTGTCGCCTTCCTTGTAGCGGCGGAATGTGATCTTAGTTTCTTTCGGTTCGGTCGTTGCTGACATCGCAGGCCTCCAATCAGTAATCCAGTCTATTGTTCGGTTTCCGGCTGTTTGCTTTCCGGATGTGTGTTTTCCAGGATGATGGCGTTGCTCACCAGTTGGTGCACGCCGCCGACCACCCGCCGGTCAAAGTTGTAGTAGGGCAGCACCTTGGTGAACTGTGCCTTGCAGATGGCGCAGATGGTCGCCATGAAGTTCACGCCATGGTTGTCGGCCACTTCCTTCAGCGCCTCCATCCGCGGCAGCGCGCCCTTGACGCGAAGGTCGAGCAGGTCGTCGGTCAGGAGGCCGCCGCCGCCGCCGCAGCAGAAGGTTTTCTCGCGCGTGGTTTCCTCCGACATCTCGACGAAGTTGTTGGCCACCGCCTTGATGATGTTGCGCGGGATCTCGAACTGCCCGCCAGGCATGTCGCCCATGCGCGAGGCGCGCGCCACGTTGCACGAGTCGTGGAAGGTGATGGTGTACTGGTCGTTCTTCGACTTGTCGAACTTGAGCTTGCCCTGTTCGATCAGGTCCCAGGTGTATTCGCAGATGTGCGTCGGCTGCTTGTAGCGCGGGTCGAGCTGGCTCTGCAGCTGGATGGCAAACGGATCGCTGGCACCGGCGCCCACGCCGGACAGGGTGTTCCAGAAGCTGTAGGCGACGCGCCAGGCATGGCCGCATTCGCCGACCACGATGCGCTTCACGCCGAGTTCCAGCGCGGCCTCGCGGATGCGCAGCGCGATCTTGCGCAACTGATCGTAGTTGCCGATGAACATGCCGAAGTTGGCGGCTTCCGACGCCTTGGTGGACAGGGTCCACTTCACTCCGGCGGCGTGGAACACCTTGGCGTAGCCGATCAGGCTGTCGATGTGCGGCTCGGCAAAGAAGTCGGCGGAGGGGGTGACCAGCAGGATTTCCGCACCTTCCTCGTCAATCGGGAAGCGCACGTCCACGCCGGTGTCTTCCTTCACGTCCTCCGCCAGTCCGGCCAGGGTATCCTCCAGGGCCGGGCCGGGCAGGCCGAGGTTGTTGCCGATCTTGTGCACCTTGCCGATGATCTCGTTGGAATACTTCTGGCCGTAGCCGACGGAATCCAGGATCTCGCGCGCCGCCATGGTGATCTCGGCGGTGTCGATGCCGTAGGGGCAGAACACCGAGCAGCGGCGGCATTCCGAGCATTGGTGGTAGTAGCTGTACCATTCGTCCAGTACTTCGCGCGTCAGGTCGCGCGCGCCGACCAGCTTGGGGAACAGCTTGCCGGGCAGCGTGAAATAGCGGCGGTACACGCTGCGCAGCAGGTCCTGGCGTGCCACCGGCATGTTCTTGGGGTCCTGGGTGCCGATGAAGTAGTGGCACTTGTCGGAGCAGGCGCCGCAGTGCACGCAGGCATCCAGGTAAACCTTGAGCGAGCGGTATTTCTTCAGCAGTTCGCCCATCTTGGCGATGGCGCGGTCGTGCCAGTCCTCGACCAGATGTCCGGGGAAGCCGATGGCTTCCTGGATCTTGTCCGGGGCGACGAACGGCTTGAGTCCTTCCATGGCGCCCGGCTTGAGCACGGGAACGATGGGAATGACGCGATAGGGGGGGGCTGCGACTTCGGCCATTTATTTCTCCAACTTCGCCGCCCACGGCGCAATATGGCGCTTCTCGCGCGGGTTGTCGGCCTGGTTGCGGCTGGGCGAGAAGAATACCCCCGGCGCATGCAGCAGCTTGCTGAAGGGGAAAATGATCATCAACGTCGCCACCAGGCCAAGGTGAACGTAGAGCAGGCCGCTGTCCGGCAGCGGCTGGATGTCGAAGCGCATCAGGCCCTGGAAGAATGCCTTGACCGCAACGATGTCGGTGTGGGCCACGAACTTCAGGGACAGGCCGGACAGGCCGATGGCCAGCAGCAGGGCCAGCATCAGGTGATCGGAAGGCGTCGAGATGTAGCGGATGCGCTCGACCAGGACGCGCCTGGCCCACAGGCCGAAAAGGCCGGCTGCCATGGCCAGGCCGGCGTAGATGCCGAACGGCTGGATCAGCGCGACCCAGGACCAGACGGGGTCGGTGAAATAGCGCAGGTGGCGCAGCAGCACCAGCGCGAGGCCGGCATGGAACAGCGCGCCGAACATCCAGATCCACAGGTTGGACTTGAACAGGCTTTCGAACAGCAGCACTTCGCGCATCATGCGCAATACCACGCCGCCGTTGGTGGTCGGCGCCGGGGTGGTGGGAATCTTCAGCGGCGCGGGGGTGCGCGCATAGTCGGCGATGCGGTAGGCCAAGCCGCCTACGAGCAGGATCGCCGCGAGATAGAAAATGATCGCAAACAGGGTGGTCATGCCAGCGTATGACGTGTCCGATAGTGGTTACAGGTCGATTGCGCACGGGCGGCCGGGCCGCCCGATATGCAAACCGGGCGTGCCCTTATACGCAACCCGTGGGCTTCGGCAGGCCGGCGATCTTGCACGCCTGCTTGGCCGGGCCGTAGGGGAACAGGTCGTACAGGTACTGGCTGTTGCCCTTCTCGGGTCCGAGCTTCTTGCCGATGGCCTTGGTCAGCACGCGCACGGCGGGAGCGATCTGGTACTCGTCGTAGTACTCGCGCAGGAAGTTCACGACTTCCCAGTGCTGGTCGGTCATGGCGACGTTCTCGGTCTTGGCGATGTAGTCGGCGACGTCCTTGTTCCATTCGGCCAGGTTGACCAGGTAACCTTCTTCGTCGGTTTCGTAGGACTTGCCGGCGACTTCGATGTTAGGCATTTCTTTCTCCTTGCAGTATATGGTTGGTTGATCAAAGCCAGGATTGGCAATTGTCGTTCTTGGCGGCCAGGTCGACAAAACCGCCGTAATCCACCTTGTTGATGCCTTCGATGACGCGGTCGGCGATGCCGCGCGCCTCCAGGTCGGCCTGCAACACGTGGAATTTGAACTGCTTCATGGCCTCGCGCACCTGCTTTTCGGCAGCGCCGCCCACCGCGGCATACACCCCATCCTCGATCAGCAGCACGTCGCCGCCGTCGGCTACGCGCAAGCAGGAATCGAACGAGCTGCTGGTGAAAGGGGACTTGTTGATGATGTGCAGCATCTAATTTCTCCTCAAAAGCTCAGGACAACGTCCTGTTGCCCCATCAACTCGCCCATCTCCTTGCGTCCCAGCACGGTGACGTCCACCAGCAGGTCGTCCTCGGTGAGGCCGCGCGCTTCCAGCGATTCCTTCTCGACATACAGCTTCTCGATGTCGTAGCCTTCCAGCGCACGGTAGGTGGGCGAGAAGTTCTTGGTCTCGATGCCCTTGGTCTGTTGGCCCTTCTTAAGCTGGTACACGCCGTCGTCGAGGAATGCCAGCGATACGTCCTGGTCGAAGGCGGCGGTGATCAGCACTACTTCCAGCGATTCCAGCGCGTAGATCGTGCCATAGGGCGCCTTGCGGTTGACGAACATGAACTTCTTGACGTTGCCTTCTTCACTCATTTCGCTTCCTCAGTCGCCAAAGGTCACCAGGCGGTCGGCCTGGATGCCGGCCTCGACCAGTTGCCCCAGGCCGGAGATGCGGAATCCCGGCGCCAGGTTTTCTTCCTTGATGCCGCGGCGCAATGCCGCGGCCACGCACACCACCAGGTCGATTTTGTGTTCCTCCGCCAGCTTGCTCCAGCGCGCGACGATGTTGCGGTCGTCCTGGGGCGGCTCGGTCAGGCGCGAAGCGTTGTTCACGCCGTCGTGATAGAAGAACACGCGGAAAATCTGGTGACCCTTCTCCAACGCGGCCTTGCAGAACAGGTAGGCGGAATCGCTTGCCTGGTGCTGGTAGGGGCCTTCGTTGACGACAATGCCAAACTTCATAAAGTATCCTCGCTCAGAAACGGATGTGCGCCGAGGCGTTCAGGTTGGCGCGCGAACCGCGCCAGTCGTCCACCAGGTACTTGGTGAACGGCAGGCCTGTCTTCTCGAAGAAACGCGGCCAGCCGATGCGGTCGATCCAGTCGGCCATGCGCTCCCAGGGGCGCGCGTCTTCCTTGTAGGTGTGCAGGATCTTCTTCACCAGTTCCGCGGCTTCGGTCCAGCGCGGCGGATTGTTGGGGATGCCGGAAGCGACCATCTTCATGAAGGTGGGCTTGCCGCGCGCGTTGGAGTTCTTGCCGCCGACCCAGATCGCCAGCTTGGAGTATTCCGGGTCGTTGATCTGCATGGGCGGGCGGGGGGGGTAGCAGGCGCCGCAGCACACGCACTTGGCTTCGTCCACTTCCAGAGAGGGCTTGCCGTTCACCATGGCGGGGCGGATCGCCGCCACCGGGCAGCGCGCCACCACGGCCGGGCGTTCGCACACGTTGGCCACCAGGTCGTGGTTGATCTTGGGCGGCTTGGTGTGCTGCACGATGATGGCGAGGTCGGCCTGGCCGCCGCAGTTGATTTCGCAGCAGGAGGTGGACAGGTGCACGCGGTTCGGCATTTCTTCATGCTTGAACTCGTGGATCAACTCGTCCATCAGCGACTTCACCACGCCCGAGGCGTCGGTGCCGGGGATGTCGCAGTGCAGCCAGCCCTGGGTGTGGGCGATCATGGTCACCGAGTTGCCGGTGCCGCCGACCGGGAAGCCGTTCTTCTCCAGTTCGGCGATCAGCGGGGCAACCTTCTTCTCGTCGGAAACGATGAATTCGATGTTGGAGCGGATGGTGAAGCGCACGCGGCCTTCGGCGAACTTGTCGGCGATGTCGCACAGCTTGCGGATGGTGTAGACGTCCATCTGGCGCTGGGTGCCGGCGCGTACCGACCACACCTCGTCACCGGAGTGCGCGACGTGGTGCAGTACGCCGGGACGGGGACGGTCGTGGTACTTCCAGTTGCCGTAGTTCTTGGCGAGCACCGGGTGCAGGTACTGCTGGTTGTCCGGTACCCCGGATTCTACCGGGCGGCGCATTTGCGGTTGGCTCATGTTCTATGATCTCCTCAGGCGGAATGTTTCTTGGCGTTGATCTTGGCGACTTCCTCATCCCAGCCGTCGGTGCGGACGTAGGGGTTCATGCGCGGCGTGGTGACCATGTTGGCGTCCACGTCGATTTCCATCGCTTCCAGGAAGTTGGACAGGCCGATGCGCTCGATCATCTCGCCGGTGCGCTCGTGCTCCAGGGCGTTCTCGGCGAAGAAGTCGATGGTGCGCTGGCCGAAGTCCACCAGTTTTTCGATGTCCTCGTCGCTCTCCAGCTTGATGAACGGCAGGATCACGGTGCCCATCAGGCCGCCGATCTTCAGGTGGCTCTTACCGCCCACCAGCACGGTCGCGCCCTTGTCCTTGCCGGGGGCCAGGGCGCCGGTCATCACGTTGATGCAGTGCATGCAGCGCACGCAGTCCTTGTTGTCGATTTCCAGGCCCTGGGTGTCGTTGATGGCGACGCTGGAAATGTGCGCGTCCTTGCGCACGGCCTTGATTTCCTTGATCTGGATCGCCTTGGTCGGGCAGCGCGCCACCACGTCGTTCACCAGCTCGTTCATGCCGTGCTTGGCGAACCACTTCTTGGCCAGCGCGTCGTCGGTGCGCATGTTGTCGCGCCAGGTGCCGATCACCGACATGTCCGCGCGCTGAATGGAGTTCATGCAGTCGTTGGGGCAGCCGGAGAATTTGAACTTGAACTTGTAGGGCAGGGAGGGGCGGTGGATGTCGTCGGTGAAGGTGTTGAGCACCGCACGGTGCACCTTGGCCTCGTTGTAGCAGCTCTGCTCGCAGCGGGCCGCGCCCACGCAGGACATGGCGGTGCGCACGGCGGGGCCGGCGCCGCCCAGGTCGAAGCCCAGCTCGTTGATCTCGTCGAAGGCCTTCTGCACGTTTTCGGTGGTGGCCCCCTGGAACATGATGTCGCCGGACTGGCCGTGGAAGGCGATCAGGCCGGAGCCGTGCTTTTCCCACAGGTCGCAGAACTTGCGCAGGATGTCGGTGTTGTAGTGCATGCCGGGCGGGGGCATCACGCGCAGGGTGTGGAACTCCGCGGCGTCCTCGTAGACCGGCTCACCCTTTTCATCCTTCAGTTCGGTGAAACGCGGAATCACGCCGCCGCCATATCCGAACACGCCAACGGTACCGCCCTTCCAGTAGCCCTTCTTGGTCTGGTAGGAGGCCTCCAGCTGGCCGAGCAGGTCCACGGCCTGGTCCTTGTCCTTGGCCAGGCGCTTCAGGCCGGTGACAAAGCTGGGCCACGGCCCGGACTCGAGTTGGTCGAGATTCGGTGTATCATGCGGTTTCTTGGCCATGAGTCTTCCTTTCGTAATGCCCAGCTTGGCGGCTGGCGCGCGGTTTAGATTGCCGGGTGCATCGGCGGTTCAGTTCGCTGAAACGCCGGGCGCTTCCGGATAATTCAGCAAATCCTAATTCGGCGGCTATGTTGACGTAACTGCCGCCTTCGATAAATAGCCCAAAAGGGGGGTATGTACCATCCGGTGGTGTTATGGTTTCTTACCCTGTTCTGGTTATAGACGCTGACCGCCCGGATTGCGCTCAATAGCGGGTGTTCAAAGGCATCCTGCATACCGGCGCGAGTCCGGCCAGCGGAGCCCACGGAGTGCCGAGTAGATCATGCAAATCAGTGAGTTGGAAAAATTCAGGCTGCCGCTGGGCGGCCAGCAAGTGGAGCTGCAGCAGATCGTGCATGCCGAAGGCGGCATGCCCATGCTGCGCCTGCGAATACGAGAGGGAAAGCGCTTCACCATTTTCGACATCGATCCCGTCACGGCCAGGAGCCTGGCGGAGGCGATGGCGCGCTGGGCGGAAGCGCAGCAGGCTTGAGCCACGAGTGAACGGTGCGGGAGATGAACGATCCGGACGACCCGCGCGGGGGTGAACGATCGCGGCCCGGAGCTGTCATGACACAGATGGAAATGATCGACGTCACTTACGCGCTGAACGGGCGCAGCCTGCCCGCGGACCACGCCTATGCGCTGTGGGAAGAGGTGGTGCGCGTAATGCCATGGCTCGCCGCGGAGGCGCAGGCCGGAATACTGCCGCTGCGCGCGCCGGAACATGGCGACGACCTGCTGCTGCCCCGGCGCGCCCGGCTGGTGCTGCGGGTGCCCGTGGGGCTTGCGCCGCTGGCCCGCAATTTGTCCGGGCAGGCGCTGGATGTCGGCGGGCATGCGCTGGTGGTGGGGGAAGCCCGGGAGCGTCCTTTGCAGCCGGCACCGACCCTGCATGCCCAGCTGGTGGCGAGCGCAAGTCCCGAGCAGGAATTTGTGCTCGAAATGCAAAAGGAACTGGGCGCCCTGGGCATCCACGGCGAGCTGATCTGCGGCAAGCGCCATACGCTGGCAGGCAGCGAAGGCAGGATTGCCGGCTACAGCCTGGTGGTGCACGAATTGAAGCCGCAGGAGTCGCTGAGCCTGCAGTACCGCGGGCTGGGCGGCGAGCGCCGCCACGGCTGCGGCATGTTCATACCCTACAAGGTGATCGCCAATCTGGACGGCGAGGGCGGATAGGTAGTTGCAGATCTCACAGGCGCAAATTCGGGTGGGGTGCGGGCGACGGACGGTTTCTCTGTGCCCTCCGTACCTCTGGGGTGAAAATGTTTTTTTGGCTTGTATATATCTAGCTTGAAGGAGGTAAACCATGTCATATGTTGTTGAAGGCGCGGAACTGGAAACCGATGCCGAGGGCTATTTGCTGGAGCCGGACTACCGGGAGGAGACGGTGCGGGTCATCGCCGCCGCCGAGAACGTCCCATTGACGGATGCCCACTGGCAGATCATCAATTACCTGCGCGACCAGTACCGCGAACAAGGCCACACACCGAATTTCCGCAACATGCTGAAGGACGTCCAGGCATTTATGCCGGAAGCGGACAGCAAATCGCTGTATGATTTGTTCCCGGTGGGGCCTGCCAAGCAGGCCGCGAAAATCGCCGGGTTGCCGCAACCGAAAGGCAAGGGCGGCTATTAGGATAGGCGCGGACATTGCCGATCCAAAACAAGGGCAGGCGGACACAATGTCTGCCGCTTAGGCCGGGCGGGCGCAGGGCGTTGCGCGGGCCTGCAACCGCCGCCATGTAGATGTGTGGGAATTGACCGATAGGAATCAGAAAAAATGGAAACTCAGACTGTGCATGCCAATGTGGTGCTGGACCTGAAGGGGCTGACCTGCCCGGGGCCGTTGCTGGGCGCGAAGAACGTGGTGGATGAGCTTGCGCCCGGACAGGTGCTGCTGCTGCTCTCGGATTGCCCGGGAACGCAGGCTGACCTGTTTTCCTGGACCAGGCAAACCGGCAACCAGGTCATGAAAGTAGAGAAAATGGCCGAGGGCGGCAGTGGCTACTATATTCAGAAAGGCAAGGGGGCGGCGCACAAGGTCAACGTCCTGCTCGACATCCGCGGCGTGGTATGCCCCGGCCCCATCGTGGAGGCCAAGAAGCTGTTGAACGGGATGAACTCCGGCGAAATATTGAAGCTGGTGAGCAACTGCCCCGGCATCAGCACCGACATCGCCGGCTGGGCATCGGCCACGGGGATGAATCTGCTGGACACCGTCGAGATCGCCGCGGGAGAGTTCGAGTTTTATATCCGCAAGGGATAAGCTCGCCGGTTTTCGCGGAAGCAGCTTGATGCGCGTCAAAAGCCACTGGTTTCAGAGCGGGCGGAGCAAGTCTCCGCAAGAGCTTGCCGGCGCGGCGGCTTTCATCGTCTGGCGCATCGGGGAAAATGCGCTGGGGAACATGCGCCGCGCCGGGTTCGACATCGCCGTCGGCGCGCAGTATTTCGCCTTCCTTTCCGAGTTCTTGGTGTTCCTGGTGCAATTGGCGGATCGCATCGCCTACCGGCATCTGGGCGAGGAGGACCGCGTTGCATTCACCACCGCGCTGGCGAACCGCGTGGGTGAGAATCTCGGCGAGAACCAGGCCCGGCTGATGGGCGGGGAACTCCGCGCGCACAAGGCCGATTTCATCGCGCGGCTCAACCTGCGCGCGGACGAGTACGCAAATTTCGAGTACGAAAAAGGCGCTGCAAATTTTTCCTTCGTCCGCAGCCTGGGCCTGTTCATGCAGGATGTGGTGGACGAGCGCGACCGGCAGTGGGTGACCGACCAGATCATGGCGGCGGAAGCGCCGGAAGCGATTGCCACGCTGGAGCAGGCGATGCGCGGCCTGCTCGAACTGGAACCTAAGCGCGCCAGGCGCGGCGGTGGCGGCGACTGAGGCCATGGCGGCGTCTTTGCATATGACACTCGGTGCGCGCCAGGCGAGCCCGTTCGACCCGGACAACCGCGAAGCCTATCAGCGCTGGCGCGAAACCAAGCTGCAACGAGCGCCACGTTCGGCAGACGAGCTCATCGTGGAGGTGCGCGACCCGCACGCGCTGACCCCGGCCGAGCACGAGGCGCTGCTGGACCGCATCCGCCGCTGCAACATGGCCATCTATGCAGGCCGGGCGCCGGAAGCGGATCCCGCCATCCCGCGCGAACTGGGGCGGCAGTTCGGCCTTTCCGAACTGGATGCCAACTGGCTGGCGGGGGAGGATGGTATTTCCGAAATCAAGGTCAGCGAAGGCGGCACCCGCCAGCTGTACATTCCCTACACCGACCGTCCCATCAAGTGGCACACCGACGGCTACTACAATCCGCCCGGGCGCCTGATCCGCGCCATGGTGCTGCACTGCGTGCGCAGTGCGGCGAGCGGCGGCGGGAACCGCCTGCTGGACCATGAGATGGCGTGGCTCATGCTGCGCGAGGCGAACCCGGATTACGTCAGGGCCCTGGCCGAGCCGGATGCGATGCTGATTCCCGAGCGCACCGACGAGCAGGGCGTGGCACGTGCGGCGCAGGCCGGGCCGGTGTTCTCCCTGGACCAGGACGGCAAGCTGCACATGCGCTACACCGCGCGCACGCGCAGCATCGCCTGGAAGCAGGATGCGGCGGTATCGGCGGCGGTCGCCGCGCTGGAACGGCTGCTGGCCGACCAGGCTTCGCCCTACATCCTGAACGCACGGTTGGAACCCGGCATGGGGCTGCTGTGCAACAACGTCCTGCACGACCGTGCCGGCTTCAGTGACGATCCCGCTCGCCCGCGCCTGCTGTACCGCGCGCGCTACCTGGACCGCATTTTGGACACCGCGAAATAAAAAGGCCCGCCGAGGAGGCGGGCCGCAGGGATTGCTTCCGACGCTGTGCTTACCAGCCGTAGGAAACGCCGAGCGAGTCCTCGGACATGGTCAGGTTGGCTTCGCCGCCGCCCAGGCCTGCGGGGGGAGCGCCCGGCGGGATCGAGCCGGAGCCGTTGACGGTCTTCTTGAAGGCGTGCATGTAGCCCACGGTGATTTCGGACTTGTCGGCCAGGGTCCAGGTTGCGCCCAGCGTCAGGTGATCGGTGATCACGCCGGGGGCCAGGATGTTGAAGAAGGTCTGGCTTGCCGGGATGGGCTGGTTGTTGTGGCTGTAGCCGCCGCGCACGGTGAGGGTGTTGCTGATCTTCTGGCTCAGGCCGAGCTTGTACACCGTCATGTCCTGCCAGCCGAAGCCGGCGCCGTTGGCCGCGCCCAGCGGTCCCGACGTCGGGGTGAAGGCGGGGTTGCCGACGGAAGGCACGCCGCTGTACTGGATCTTCTGCACGTCGAAGGCGACAGTCGTATCAGGCGTGGCCTTGACCGCGATGCCCGCGCCATAGGTGGCGGGAATGTCGAAATTGCCGTTATCCGCGAACAGGCCGGAGTACTTGCTGAACTTGCTCATCTTGGTCTTGGGCTGGTAGGTTGCGCCCAGGGTGACCACGGAAGTGATCTCGCCCGTCCAGCCCAGCTTGATGCCCACGCCGGTCGAGGTGTCCGTGCCCTGGTCGGTGACCGCCGCCGGATTCGAGGACATGCCGGCAAACGGAGTCAGGCCGGTCGCGGAAAACATCTGGTACACCATGTTCAGCGAAACGCCGATGGAGTGCTGGGGGTTGATCTTCATCGCCCAGGTCGGGGAGACGAACAGCTGGCTCAGGTTGATGCCGGCCGGGCTGCCCCCGCCGAAGCCCTTGAAGGGGCTGGCGTCGTACTGGGTGTTCATGCCGCCGTTGCCGTAGATCGATACGCCGAGCGACATGTCGGAACCGATCATGTGGTTGTAGCCGAAGTCGGGGATGAGGAAGTTGCTGCGGCCGTTGCCGTCATAGGTTCCGTTTACGCCTGGGAAGGCGTTGCCGGTGATGGTCGCCGTGCGGTTGGGCTTGAACCAGTCCAGCCCGATGTCGGCGCGGTTGCCGACGATCACCATGCCGGCCGGGTTCGTGGCCGCGGCCAGCGAATCCTGCGGCAGGGCGATGCCGACGCCGGCCATGCCGATTTCCTTCATGCTGTAGCCATTCGAAAAATAGCCGTTGGTGGCGTGTGCCAGCGGTGAAACCAATCCGCCCGCGATCAATAGCGATGCCGCAAATTTCTTGTGCATACTTCCTCTCCTTGCGTTGTTGAAGCCTTAGTGATGCCGCCCGATCTTCCCCCGTGCAGCGCGTAACTCATTATTGTTATTAAACTATGCGCGGACCCCGGCCTCTGCCCGGAATCCGCAAGGCAGGCCCCGGCAGCGCCGGGGTCCGTGCTAAACGAACAGGCACACGTCGGTGTCGCCGGCGAATTCCATGAATGTCGCCGCGCCGCCGAACTCGATGCCGTCGATGAAATCGTTCTTGTCGAAATCAAACAGGTCCACGGTCATCTGGCAGGCGATGAACTTGACGTCGGCTTCCTGGCACAGGCTGCGCAGTTCCTCCAGCGAGGCCACGCCCTTCTTCTTGAGCTTGTCCTTCATCATCATGGTGGCCATGGTTTCCATGCCGGGCAGCGCCTGCACCATCACCGGCATCGGGACGGGCATCGGCATGGCCGGGTTGGCCAGCGGGCTGATCTTCACGTCGGACAGGTCCTTGCGCAGCAGCTGCAGGCCGTAGAAGGTGAAGAAGATCTGGACGTCGTAGCCGAGCGCCGCTGCCGTGGAAGCGAGAATGAATGGCGGATAAGCCATGTCCAGCGTGCCCTTGGTGGCAATGATCGCCATTTTTTTCATGATATTTCCCCTAAATGTCCGCTTATTTCTTCTTCATGAGGAAGATGTATTCCCCGTTCTGCTCCGCCTGGGAAACCAGTTCGTTTCCGGTCTGGTTGGCGAAGGACTGCATGTCCTTGACCGAGCCGCAGTCCGTGGAAACGATGCGCAGCACCTGGCCTGACGCCATGCCCGCGAGCGACTTCTTGGTTTTCAGGATGGGCAAAGGGCAGTTCAGCCCGCGTGCGTCCAGTTCGACATCTGCATTCATGCTTCTTCTCCGTGTAAATGACAACTCAGTGGGCTTAAGCGGCGCCCAGATTCCCGTACCGCAATTAAGTAAAATTAAGGAGTTTCAGTCTATAACCTGCAAGGGTTATATGGCATAACCCTTGTGGGCTACCCCCCATGTCCCGCCCTGTGGGTCATGCGCGCACCACCAGCACGGGACTTTCGGTCAGGCCCAGCACTTTCTGGGTGGTGCCGCCAAAGGGCGCGCGGATCAAGTTGCTTTCGCCGTGCCTGCCCATCACGATGAGGTCGGCGTTCAGGGTCTTGGCGGCTGCGAGTATCTGCTCGAAGGGCTTGCCCGGCAGAATGCCGCTGCCGGGCGTGGGTATGCCCGCCGCCTCCGCGACGGCGCGCGCATGCGCAATCGTGCTCTCCGCGGCGGCGCGGGCCGTTGAAGTGTCGTGGGGAAGCGCGCTGACAATATGGAGCGGCAAATCGCATTGGCGGGCCGCCTTGGCGGCGATGCTGGCGACATGGGCAGCGTTGGGCGAGGCATCCACCGCCGCCAGCACGCCGCGCGTCCACAGCTGGCAGGCGCGCGGCACGAACAGCACGCTGCACGGAGCATGTCCCATCACCTTGGTCACCATTTCCCCGACCAGGAGATCGGAAAGGAAGCTGCGTCTTCCCCGCCGGCGGAGCACGATCAGGTCCGCCTTGCGCTCAATGGCCTCCTGCACGATCTCGGCGTAAGGCTCTTCGCCGCGGCGCGCCACGATGTCCAGCGGCACTCCGGCCGACTGGGCATCTGCGCGCAGGTCGGCGATGTTGGCGGCGGCCTCCTGCTCGGCGCGGGCGACGATTTGCGGCGCGATGGATTCGAACTCGGGATTGCTGACCACCGGCACCACCGCCGCGAGGGGCGTGCCGCAATGTTTCGCCAGAGCGAGGGCAACACGCTCGGCGCCCCTGTCGAACTCGGTGTGTTCTGTTGCCAGCAGGATGCGCTCGAACGGATGCATGTTTCCCCTCAGTGTCTGGTGAACACGCCGGCGGCGGAAGCCGCCAGCACCGCGACAGCCAGGAAACAAATCGCGAGATAGGCGTAATTCCTGAGTCTGGCGTAGATCGGCATGATAACCAGAATGCAGGCAATCGAACAACCCGACAGGATGGCGATGCCGATCTGGCCCGCGGAATCGCCCTGGTTCATCGTGAACAGCCAGCTCCAGCCGGTGGGGGTATTGGTGGCCTTGAGATATTCCTCGGTGGACAGGCCCCACAGCTGGGGCAGCCGTTCCAGCGGCACGCGCGCGGGCAGCCATCCCAGCATGTAGGCGGCGAAGGTGATGACCAGTGCGATAAAGCCCGCCAGCGTGGTCCAGTGCAGCACCGCTGCATAGCGCAATTGTTCGGGTTGGCCGCCGTTTTCCATGTTCACCTCACATCCAGATGCCGAGTCCCTTGAGCAGGGTGCGCACCCCTGCGAACAGCAGGATGGCGATCACCAGCCGGCGTATCACCGATGCCCTGAGGACGGTCAGCAGGTGCGCGCCGATGCGCGCGCCCATCATCATGCCGATCACGGAGGGCACTGCGATGATGGGCAAAATTGCGCCGCTGTCGAGGTAGTACCACGTCGCGGACGAGCTGGCGACGGACAGGATCATGCTGGAGCTGCCCGCGGCGACCTTGAGCGGCACGCCCATCAGCAGGTTGAGGGCAGGCACGTTGGCCCATCCGGCGCCGACGCCGAACAGCCCGCCCAGGAAGCCGATCACCAGGAACAGCACCAGCCCTGCCGGGGTGCGGTGCACCTGCCACGGCATGTTCTTGCCGGAGATGGCGTCGTGGAACAAGCCGTGGATGCCCAGTGCCTGGGATAACGGATCAGGCTGCGGCACATGCGGAAATTCGGATTTCTTTGCCGAAATCATCAGCCCCGCAATACCCAGAATGGTGATGCCAAGCGCGGTCTGCACCATGTTGGCCGGCAGCGCCAGACCCAGCATTGCGCCGCCGATGGAGCTGACGGAGGCGATCATCGCCAACGGCAGGGCAAGGCGCAGGTTGGCCATGCCATTTTTCAGCAGGGAAGGGCCGGCTGCCAGCGCACTGGACATCGCCACCAGCAAGCCGGCGCCGCGCACGAAGTCGAGATGGAACGGGAAGAAGCTACCGACGATGGGCACGAACAGCACGCCGCCGCCCACGCCGGCGGGCACCGCGATCATGCCCATGAAGAAGCACACCACGAACAGCGCCAGCGGCCACACCCACCATGCAACGGCGGCATGCGGTGCCGCCTGGGTGCCGGCGTCGATGGCTTCAGCGGGCAGCGCCAGCAGCAGCAGGACGGCTGGAAGCAGCCAAAGCAACGCGCGCAGGATTCCGGCGCGGCCGCCTTGCTGCGGGCATATCACGCCAGGAATCGTCGCGAGCCGGCCGGCAGCTGAAGCGCGTGGCGCAGAGTGCACCGGCAGTACGCGACGGGCACCGCGCCACTCCAATGCCGGCTCGCGCAGCAGATTCATGGCGTCATGCATCATGTCAGCCCACGGTCTGGTAATACAGGTTCTGGGGGTGCTGGGCCTCGGCGAAGAAATACCAGCGCTCGGCGAGCAGGCCGCCGTACAGGATGACGAAGGCGACGGCCGGGGCGAACATCACCAGGGCGAGCGGCAACGCGAATGCGCCGAGCGCCATGGCGGCGAGTATGCCGCGGAGGAAGGCCGGGCTCTTGCCGTGGAAGAATTCGCGCGTATTGAAGGAACCGCCCATCGCCCCCTGCGCCTTCTGTTGGATGCGCGGATGCCGGATGCCGATGGCCGTCTGCAGGGTGCTGACCGGACGCAGCGTCGCATTGCGCCACAGCGAGGCCCCGCGCGTCACGATCGACAGCGCGATCAGCACGAAAGCGCTCTTCGCCAGCGGTGCGGCCAGGTCCGGGGCCATGAAGCCGGCATAGGCCGCCGCCAGCGTGGTGCCCGAGGCGCAGCCGAACACGATGAAGTTCACCGGCGTGAGCGGATGGGACCATTCCTTCAGCACCTTGATTGCGACATAGATCATGGCGGTGCAGATGAACAGGGTGATGGCGAGGATGACCGCCACGACGCCGATCGCCAAGGTGTGGCCCCAGTTCAGCCAGTGCGCCACGCCCCAGGCGAACGCCGCCGCAGAGAACGCGGGCAGGGCGATGCCTTCGCGTGCCAGCCAGGAGGTGCGCCATTGCGACATGGCGCGCCAGGCGCGTTCCGGGTGGCCGAGATGGAACACCGAGGAGATGCCGCCCAGGCCCATCAGCACCACCACCAGCAGGCTGCCGACAGCGTAGAAATTCGCGGTCACGCTGGCCGGCGCGAGCAGTTCGACGAAGAACAGCGCGATGAACAGCCCCTGGGCGGCGCCGATCAAGGTGGTCAAGAACAGGACGGAAAAAGCGGGGCGCATCAGTTGAGTTCCTCGTTAGCCGGCGGCAGGTTGTGGTCGAAGGGCGCGCCGTCTATCTTGTGCGGGTTGTCCGAGCGGTACAGGTCCTCCTCGCGCACCCCCACGTTGGTTTTGCGGCGCGGCAGGTAATGGTTGGCGGGCTTGGTGCACGCCTCCGGCATCAGGGCATAGCCGCCGCGCTCGCGGATGACCGTCGATACCTGGGACGCAGGGTCGTGCACGTCGCCGAACAGGCGCGCACCGGTCGGGCAGGCCAGCACGCAGGAAGGCTTGCGCCGCTCCTCGGGCAGGTTCTGGTCATAGATGCGATCCACGCACAGCGTGCACTTGGTCATGACTTTGCGCTGCTCGTCGAACTCGCGCATGCCGTAGGGGCAGGCCCAGGAGCAGTACTTGCAGCCTATGCACTTGTCGTAGTCCACCAGCACGATGCCGTCTTCCTTGCGCTTGTAGGAAGCGCCGGTGGGGCACACCGGCACGCACGGCGGATTTTCGCAATGCAGGCACGATTTGGGGAAGTGCACCGTCTCGGTATTGGGGAAATCGCCGACCTCGAAGGTCTGCACGCGATTGAAGAAGGTGCCGGTGGGGTCCGCCTCGTAGGGCTTGAAGTCGGTGAGGGCGCCGGCCGAGCCGGAGGTGTTCCACTGCTTGCAGTTGGTCACGCAGGCATGGCAGCCCACGCATACATTCAGATCGATTACCAGCGCAAGCTGCGTCATTTGCGCTCTCCTTTCTTGCCGGCAAACCAGGCCAGCCAGCCCATCTTACGGGGCTGCATGCCGGGCACGGGCTGCATTGTTTCGAATTGCGGATAGCTGTGGTGCGGCTCGTCCGCCTGCGCCGGATAGATGCGCACTCGCACGTCGTACCACGCGGCCTGCCCGGTGATCGGGTCGGAGTTGGAATAGCGCTTGCCGTGGGCGTCTGCGCGCAGCTCCTCCGAGATCAGGTGGTTGAGCAGGAAGCCCTGTTGCGATTCATTGGCGTCGCCCGTCAGGTTCCAGGCACCCGACGCCTTGCCTATGGCGTTCCAGGTCCATACCGTGCCGGGTTCGACCGACTCGGAGTGGCGGCACATGCAGCGCACCTTGCCCCACTGCGATTCCACCCACATCCAGCCGCCGTCTTCGATGCCGGCGGCCTTGGCGGTGGCGGAGTTCACGTACAGGTAGTTGTAGGCGTGGATCTGGCGCAGCCAGGCGTTCTGCGAGTCCCACGAGTGATACATCGCCATCGGCCGCTGCGTCAGCGCGTTGAGCGGATACTTCACCAGGTCGCTCTGCGCATCTTCCAGCGGCGCGTGCCAGAACGGCAGCGGGTCGAAATACGTGGCAACGCGCTCGCGCAGTGCCTCGGGCGGCTGCTTGCCGGGGCGCTTGCCCTGGGCTGCGAGGCGGAAGCTCTGCATGATCTCGGAATAGAGATGGATGATGATGGGGTCGTTGTCGCGGCGCATGCCAGCCTGCTGCGCCCACTCCAGGTACTCCTTGTTCCAGTTGCGCATGTACTGCATGGAGGGCGCAAGATGGTAATGGTGGTAGCAGCCGTTCTTTTCATAGGCTTCCCACTGCTTGGGATTGGGTTCGCCGCGCATCGCCTGGTCGCCGTTCTTGCCGCGCCAGCCGGTGAGGAACCCGATGCCGGAGCCGGGCGCGGTTTCGTAGTTGACCACGAAGTCGGTATAGCCCTTGAACTTGCGCTGGCCGTCGGCCGTGGTGAACGCCGGGAACTTGAGGCGGCTCGCCAGTTCCACCAGCACCTCCTGGAACGGCTTGCACTCCCCGGTCGGCGGCAGCACCGGGATGCGCACCGAGTCCACCGGGCCGTCGTATTCCGAGATCGGGCGGTCGAGCATGGACATGCAGTCGTGGCGTTCCAGGTACGTGGTGTCGGGTAAAACCAAATCCGCGAATTCGGTGGTCTCCGACTGGAACGCATCGCACACCACGATGAACGGGATCTTGTAGCCGTCCGCGTTCTTGTCGGTGAGCATCTTGCGCACCTCGGAGGTGTTCATGCTGGAGTTCCAGGCCATGTTGGCCATGAACAGCAGCAGCGTGTCGATGGGGTAGGGGTCGCCGCGCCAGGCATTGGTGATGGCGTTGTGCATCAGGCCGTGCGCCGAGAACGGGTGTTCCCAGGAGAATCCCTTGTCCAGGCGCACCGGCTGGCCGCCGGCGTCCACGAACAGGTCGTCCGGGTTTTCCACCCAGCCCAGCGGCGCTCCGCCGAGCGGTGTGTTGGGCTGCACGCCTTCCGGCCCTTTGGCCGGGCGCGCATTGGGCGGAATGGCGCGCGGATAGGGGGCCTTGTGGCGGAAGCCGCCCGGCCGGTCTATGGTGCCGAGGAGCGACATCAGGATCGCGAGCGAGCGGATGGCCTGGAAACCGTTGGAGTGCGCCGCCAGTCCGCGCATGGCATGGAACGCCACCGGGTTGCCGGTGACCTTCTCGTGCTCCTGGCCCCAGAAGTCGGTCCAGGGGATGGGCAGCTCGATCTTTTCGTCGCGCGCGGTCACCCCCATCTCATGCGCGATGCGCTTGATGGTCGCGGCCGGAATGCCGGTGATCTGTTCCGCCCATTCCGGCGTGCACTCGGCCACGCGTTCCTTGAGCAGCTGGAACGAGGGTTTGACCGGCATGCCGTCCGGCATGGAGAAGCTGCCGAACAATGCAGGGTCGGTTCCTTCAGTGTGATCGTCCACCGGCGCGTTGCTGTGGCGATCCCACCAGTAGAAATTATGCGGGCGCAGGGGGTTGATCTTGTCACCCTGCGGGTGGCGCACCATCATGCCGAAATCCTTGCTTTCCGGATCCTGGTTCACCAGCTGGCCGGCGTTGGTGTAGCGCGCCAGGAATTCGCGGTCATACAGGCCGAGCGCGATGATTTCGCGGATGATGGCGAGGATCAGCGCGCCGTCGGTGCCGGGCTTGATCGGGATCCATTCGTCGGCGATGGCCGCATAGCCGCTGCGCACCGGATTGATCGCCACGAAGCGCCCGCCCTGGCGCTTGAATTCGCCGATGGCGCTCTTCAATGGGTTGGAGTGATGGTCCTCGGCGGTGCCTATCATGTAGAACACCTTGGCGCGTTCCAGGTCGGGACCGCCGAACTCCCAGAACGAGCCGCCGATGGTGTAGATCATGCCGGCCGCCATGTTGACCGAGCAGAAGCCGCCGTGCGCGGCATAGTTGGGCGTGCCGAACTGGCGCGCAAAGAGGCCGGTCAATGCCTGCATCTGGTCGCGCCCGGTGAACAGTGCGAATTTCCTGGGGTCGGTGGCGCGCAGGTGCGACAGGCGCTTTTCCAGTATGCCGAACGCCTCGTCCCAGCTGATCGCCTCATACTGGTTGGCGCCGCGCTCCGTTCCTTCCCTGCGTTTCAGGGGCTTGGTGAGGCGCGCCGGCGAATACTGCTTCATGATGCCCGAGCCGCCCTTGGCGCAGATCACGCCCTTGTTCAGCGGATGGTCGGGGTTGCCTTCGATGTACCTGACCTCGCCATTGCGCAGGTGCACGCGGATGCCGCAGCGGCAGGCGCACATGTAGCAGGTCGTCGACTTGATTTCGGTCTCTGCGTCGGGAACGGGGGGGGCTAGCGGATCGTGAACTGGGCTTGATGACATAAGTTACTGCGCGCCATTAACTGAACGGGTTTCGTTAACCGGTTGTTTACGTGGGTGTCGTGGAACTGCAGCCTGATCCCGGCTGACTTTGCGGCTGGTTTCAAAGGTTCGCGCAGTATGCACAATTGGGCGGTTGGGCATCCATAGCCGTGATGAGGGAGTAAAGAAGTAACCCATAAGGGGTATGCCGCTCACACCCATAAGGGGGATCGCCGGCCCGTGCGTAATGTACTAGTGTGTCCGTGCTTCAGGCAGGGTGATTCCAGGCAGTAGAGTACCAAACTCGATGGAGGGAGGGAAGTATGGCATTGGTTAGTCCGCATGGGGGGGGTGACCTCAACCCCTTGTTGCTGAAGGGGGACGAGCTGACCGCGGAGCGCGTTCGCGCGCGGTCCTTGCCGCAGGTGAGAATCAGCTCGCGCGAGAAGGGCGACCTGATCATGCTCGGCATCGGCGGCTTCACGCCGCTGGACGGCTTCATGACCCATGCCGACTGGGCCAGCGTGTGCGCCGACCTGTGCATGAGCAACGGCCTGTTCTGGCCGATCCCGATCACCCTTTCCACCGACCGCGCGACTGCGGATTCCATCAACACCGGCGGCAGCGTGGCCCTCGTCGACCCGGACGACGGCAGCGTCCTCGCGACCATGCTGGTCACCGAGAAGTACGGCATCGACAAGGCGCACGAGTGCGCGACCGTGTTCGGCACCACCGACCCCGAGCATCCCGGCGTCAGGATGGTGATGCAGCAGGGGGAGATCAACCTGGCGGGGCCGGTGAAGGTGCTGTCCCAGGGCGGGTTCCCGGAAAAGTACGGCGCGCTGTTCATGTCGCCGCGCGAGACGCGCGAACTGTTCCAGGACCTGGGCTGGAGCAAGGTCGCCGCGTTCCAGACGCGCAATCCCATGCACCGTTCGCACGAATATCTCGCCAAGGTGGCGATCGAAGTCTGCGACGGCGTGCTGATCCATTCCCTGCTCGGCAACCTCAAGCCCGGCGACATTCCCGCCGAGGTGCGCACCGAGGCCATTGCCGTGCTCACCGAAGGCTATTTCGTGAAGAAGACCGCGGTGCAGGCGGGCTATCCGCTCGACATGCGCTATGCCGGCCCGCGCGAAGCCTTGCTGCATGCGCTGTTCCGCCAGAACTACGGCTGCTCCCACCTCATCGTCGGGCGCGATCATGCCGGCGTCGGCAGCTACTACGGCCCGTTCGACGCGCACCACATCTTCGACAAGATTCCCAGGGGGGCGCTCCAGACGCAGCCCCTCAAGATCGACTGGACGTTCTGGTGCTACAAGTGCGGCGGCATGGCTTCCGCGCGCACCTGCCCCCACGGCGATGAACACCGCCTGCTGCTTTCCGGCACCAAGCTGCGCAAGATGCTTTCGGAGAATGCCGATGTGCCCGCCGAATTCAGCCGCCCCGAAGTGCTGGAAGTGCTGCGCGGTTATTACGCGGGGCTGGCCGCGAACGAACGCGTGGAAGTGAAGCTGTCCGGACACTCCGGGCGCTAGAGTCCTGTTGGAACCCTGATCGTCTGTCAATTACTGTAAGGAGTATTACGAATGCCAACTTTTGTACGCACCGAGAAATGCGACGGCTGCAAGGGGCAGGATAAGACTGCCTGTATGTACATCTGCCCGCACGACCTGATGAAACTCGACAAGGACGGCTCGGAGACCGGCCATGCCATGAAAGCCTTCAACCAGGAGCCCGAGCAGTGCTGGGAGTGCTATTCCTGCGTCAAGATCTGCCCGCAGGGCGCCATCGAAGCCCGGCACTACGCCGACATCGTGCCCCTGGGCGGTTCGGTGCAGCCGCTACGCGGCTCCGATTCCATCATGTGGACGATCAAGTTCCGCAACGGCACCATGAAGCGCTTCAAGTTCCCGATCCGCACCACCGAGGAGGGATCGGTCAATCCCTACGGCAGCAAGCCGATGCCGAAGGTGGCCGACCTCGCCGCCCCCGGCCTGTTCACGCGGGACGTGATGGGCGGTTTCCGCCCCGGCAGGCCGGAAGAACTGATCCGCCGCAAGTAGCCGACCAACCAACCAGTGGAGCGTACAACATGGCAGGAACCTTTGGTAATCCCGAAATTGTTGAAGAGGAAGTCGACATTCTGCTGATCGGCGGCGGCATGGCGTGCAGCGGCGCCGGCTACGAAATCATGCGCTGGGCTGAGGCGCTCAAGGCCGAGACCGGCACCGACCTCAGGATCAAGCTGGTGGACAAGGCCGCGATGGACCGTTCCGGGGCGGTGGCGCAGGGGCTCTCGGCCATCAACACCTACATCGGCCCGGAGCAGGATCCTGCGGACTATGCCCGCATGGTCTCCAATGACCTGATGGGCATTACGCGCGACGACCTGGCCTACGACCTCGGCCGCAACGTGGACGATTCCGTGCACCTGTTCGAGGAGTGGGGCCTGCCGATCTGGAAAACCGATGCCGACGGCGTGCGCCACAACGGCGCGGATTCGATCAAGGAAGGCCTGCCCGCGCTGAAGGACGGCGGCAAGCCGGTGCGCTCGGGCAAGTGGCAGATCATGATCAACGGCGAATCCTACAAGTGGATCGTGGCCGAAGCCGCCAAGAAGGCCCTCGGGCTGGATCGCATCCAGGAGCGGGTGTTCATCGTCAAGCTGGTCAACGACAAGAACGACCCCGGCCGCATCGCCGGCGCGGTCGGTTTCTCGGTGCGCGAGAACAAGATCTATGTGTACAAGACCAAGGCCGCGCTGCTGGCGGCCGGCGGCTGCGTCAACCTGTTCCGTCCGCGCTCGGTGGGCGAAGGCACGGGGCGCGCCTGGTATCCGGTGTGGAACGCGGGCTCCACCTATGCCATGGCCGCCGAGGCCGGCGCCGAGCTCACCATGATGGAGAACCGCTTCGTGCCCGCGCGCTTCAAGGACGGCTACGGGCCGGTGGGCGCGTGGTTCCTGCTGTTCAAGGCCAAGGCGGTCAACGCCTACGGCGAGGACTACATGGCCAAGAACAAGGAGATGCTCAACGACTATCCGCCCTACGGGCAGGCCGCCGTGCCGGCCTCCTGCCTGCGCAACCACCTGATGCTGAAGGAAATGAAGGATGGCCGCGGCCCCATCTACATGGATACGGTCACGGCGCTGGCGAAGCTGAAGGAAAGCCTCTCCGCCAAGGAAGTGAAGCACCTCGAGGCCGAGGCGTGGGAGGATTTCCTCGATATGTGCGTGGGCCAATGCGGCATCTGGGTCGGCGAGAACGTGGAACCCGAGAAGAAGATGTCCGAGCTGATGCCGACCGAGCCTTACCTGCTCGGCTCGCACTCCGGTTGCTGCGGCATCTGGGTATCCGGACCGACCGACCTGGGCGCGCCCACGGCGCAGGACGAGGAATACGACGGGGTGCCGGGGCACCTGCCGCGCGGGTGGAACTGGGGCTACCGCTCGATGACCACGGTCAAGGGCCTGTTCACCGCCGGGGACGGCGTGGGTGCCTCCGGCCACAAGTTCTCCTCCGGCTCGCACACCGAGGGGCGCATCGCGGCCAAGGCGATGGTCAAGTTCGCCTTGGACAACTCGGACTGGAAGCCGGAACTCGATACACCTGCCGCGCAACTGGCGGAAGAGATATACAAGCCGGTGCGCAATTTCCTGGAACACAAGGACTACACCACGGCGATAGACATCAACCCCAACTACATCACGCCCAAGATGCTGCAGTTCCGGCTGCAGAAGATCATGGACGAATATGTCGCGGGGGTCGCCACCTACTACAACACCAACGACAAGATGCTGGCGGTGGCCGAAGAGAAGCTGGAAATGCTGAAGGAGGATGCGCAGAAAATGCGTGCCAAGGACCTGCACGAGCTGCTGCGCGCCTGGGAGAACTACCATCGCATCCTCACCGCCGAGGCGCACATGAAGCACATCCAGTTCCGCGAGGAGAGCCGCTATCCCGGCTTCTACTACCGCACCGACAAGAACTTCGTCGACGAAAAGAACTGGCACTGCTTCGTGAACTCGGTGTACGACAAGGGCAGCCGCAAGTGGACCTGCTTCAAGCGCAAGCACGTGGACCTGGTGGACAAGTCCAAGCTGTTCAAGGCGGCAGCGCACTAGGCCCGTCGGGCGGGTGGATCGGGGCGGGGGCGCCGCAAGGCGCCCCCCTGTTTATGTAAGGGAACGCTGAACAATTCGTCACACCGGCGGAAGCCGGTGCCCAGTTCAATGAAATTACTGGATTCCGGGCCCCCGCAAGGGGGACGCCGTGGTTCTGGGGGCTGAAGCCCCAAGAACACACGCAGCCCCCGCAAGGGGGACGCCGTGGTTCTAGGGGGCTGAAGCCCCAAGAACACACGCAGCCCCCGCAAGGGGGACGCCGTGGTTGTAAGGGGCTAAAGCCCCAACAACGCACACGGCGCCGGAATGACGAATCGGGACTTATTCAGCGTTTCCCTAATTCGGATGAGGTGTGACGGGTGGTGGATACCTACATGGCGGACGACCTGCCGTTCCCGGGGAGCCCGGTGGTGCCGGAAATGTGCGACGGCGGCAAGGCCATCCGCTTCCAGTGCCGCAAGGGCATTGCCTGCTGGAATGCCTGCTGCAGCAACATCGACATCTCGCTCACCCCGTATGACATCCTGCGCCTCAAGCAGCGCCTGGACCTGTCCTCGGGCGCATTTTTGCAGCAATACACCGTGCCGTATGAGCTGGAACCGGGCGGCATAGCCGGGGTGAAGCTGCGGCCTGTCGACAACGGCACCGCCTGCCGCTTCATGACGCAGGAGGGATGCAGCGTGTATGCCGACAGGCCGACGGCGTGCCGCTATTACCCGGTGGCGCTGCTCGCCATGCGGCGGCAGGACGAGTACACCGATACCCGCTCCTATGCGCTGGTGAAGGAGGCGCACTGCCTGGGCCACGACGAGCCGCGCGAGCTGTCCATAGACGACTACCGGCGCGAGCAGGGCGTGGAGCAGTACGATGAGTTGGCGCGCGGCTGGCGCCAGCTCATCCTCAAGAAGAAATCCTCGGGCCCCAGCGTGGGCAAGCCGTCCAAGCGCAGCCTGCAGCTCTTCTTCATGACCTGCTACGACCTCGACCGCTTTCGCGAGTTTGTGCTGAGCGACGGTTTCGGCGAGCTCTACGATCTGGGCAGCGAGGAAACCCTGGAGATCGCAGGCGACGACACCAGGCTGATGCTGTTCGGATTCCGTTTCCTCAAGCAGGTGCTGTTCGGCGAAAACACCATTCCGCTGAAACAGGACGCCGCGGCCAAACGCCTGGAGCACTACCAGGACAGGCTGCAACGCATCGAGCAGGAAGCAGCCGCGCGGCGCGCCGCGGACCAGGACGGCATGTATGACCCGGAGCCGTGATCCGGGCCAACGAATCTGCAACGTTTGATACAGGAAGGAGTCGGCATGAACTTGAATTTCCCCCATTTTGCGAAACATTTTTTTTGCGCCGCGTTCCTGGTGCTGGGCGCGGCCCAGGCCCAGGCCGCGGACGAGATCCTGAAGCCCTTCGTGCTGGGCTCCAAGGGGCCCGGCACGGTGGAGCAGAAGGCTGCGGCGGCCAAGACGGCGCTGGCCGCCAACGGCTTCGCCGTGGTCGGCGAATATGCTCCGTATCCCGACGCCGACGTCATTGTGGTGAGCAGCGACGAGCTGAAAAGCAATGCCGGCCAGTCTGAGCACGGCGGCTTCGGGGCGATCCAGCGCGTGGCCGTGACCAAGGTCGGGAACGACATCCAGGTGAGCTACACCAACCCCGTGTACATGGCCAACGTGTACCGCATGAAGGGCGACCTGAGCGGCGTGCGCGCCAAGCTGGAAGCCGCGCTGGGCAAAGTGGAGGATTTCGGCGCCCAGGGCATGACCGCGAGCCAGGCACGCAAATACCATTACATGATCGGCATGGAATACTTCACCGAACCGAGCCTGTTGGCGTCCTACCCCAGCCATGAGGCGGCTGTCCAGGCCGTCGAGAAGGGGCTGGCGGCGGGCAAGGGCGGCGTGACCAGGGTTTACCGGGTGGATGTTCCCGGCACGCAGGAGGTGCTGTTCGGGGTGGGGATGAAGGGCGCCGGCGACGCCCGGAAATACATGGACGACAAGTTCATCATGAGCGAAATCGACTTCCGCGACCTCAAATCCACCGCGCACCTGCCGTATGAAGTGCTGGTCTCCGGCAACGATGTCCTTGCGCTGTACGCGCGCTTCCGCATCGCCATAGACTTCCCCGACCTTTCCATGATGGGCAGGAACAGTTTCATGAACATCATGAAGTCCCCGGAGGCGATCCGCTCGGCATTGCAGCAGGCGGTCAGCCCTTGATGCAGGCTGCGGATTTTTCCACCGGCCTGAACTAGGGAAGCGCTGAATCAGTCCCGATTCGTCATTCCGGCGAAGCCGTGATTTCAATGAACTGGACCGGCCTCCGCCGGGGTGACGACTTATTCAGCGCTCCCCCTAGACCACCAGCGGCCCCTGGTAATCGTCGTCGTTCAGGCTGGCGGCGGTGGCGCCCGAGGAGACGTTGGCCAGCTCGCGTTCGTGGTCCGACTGGACCTGGAGCAGGGTGACCACACAACTTTCCAAGTCGCCGTATTCGTCGCGCCCGGTGCCGTATTGCTCGGCTTCCGAATAGAAGAACTGGCCGCGATAGCGGCCGGCGCCGACCTTGCACACCAGGAAGCTGGCGCCGCGCTCGCTCCAGAACAGCGTGGGGCACGCGGTGAGCTGCGCGGGATCGGCACCCAGCTGAAGTTCGCAGTCGGCCAGTTGCAGGCCGACCGGCTTGCCGTAGCGCTTCAGCAGCAGGGAAGCGGCGAGCGTCTGCTCGGCCTCGGTGAAATCGGCAAGGGCATTCATGGGGCGAGGTTCCCGGCGAGAAGATGCATGGAGGGGGCTATGGCGTGCCTTTCATCGGCACCACCTTGACCGCGATGTCCTGCAATTTCCTGGGCGGGATGACATGCCCGTCCAGGCCGGCTTCCTTCACGCCGCCGCCGTAGGCGACCGTCATCAGCTGCGAGTAATACACCACCGGCATGTTGAACTTGGTACCCTGTTTTTTGTTGATTTCGGACTGGTACACCTCGACGTTGGCCTGGCACAGCTGGCAGGGCGTGACGATCATCTCCGCGCCATGGTCGTAGGCCGATTCCACGATGTCGCGTATCTGCTTCTGCGCCTTGTCCGGCTCGGAGAAGGCCAGCGCGCCGCCGCAGCAGGTGACCTTCTGGTCGAATTGTTCCGCGGGCTCGGCGCCCACCGCGGCGATCATGTGGTCCAGATATTTGGGGTTTTCGAAGGATTCCCCGGCGATGCCGAACGGGCGGTTGGTCTGGCACCCGACGTAGCCGGCGATCTTCAGGTCCTGCAGCGGCTTGACCACGGGCCGCTTCATTTCGTCGAAGCCCACGTCTTCCACCAGCACTTCGACGATGTGGCGCGCCTTGACCGTGCCCTTGAGGTTGAGGCCCGCCTCCCTGAGCGCCTCGTTGGTTTCGGCCATCAGGTCGTCGAATTGATTGAGCCGCTCGGCCGTTTCGCGCGTGGCCAGCCAGCAGGCGGGGCAGCCGGACACCAGGTCCTGTCCGGGCAGATGCTGCTCCGCCAGCGCGAGGTTGCGCGCATTGAGCACCAGGCGCGGCAGTTCGCCGCCTTCGGCGTAGCCGATGGATGCACCGCAGCAGTTCCAGTCCGGAATCTCGTTGAGCTGTATGCCCAGCTTGTCGCACATCATCCCGATGGAGGCGAGGAAGTTGGAGGCCGATGCGCCTTTTTGCGAGGAGCAGCCGGGATAGAAAGCGTATTGTCTTTTAGCCATGTCTGCCTCTCTTGGGTCAGGAGCCGTAGCCCTTCTTGCGGGCCTCGATGTCGCGCGCGCGGGCGAGCATCTTGCGTATGCCCTGTTGATCGCGGCACTTGTGTCCGCCCAGTATCTCCATGGGGTTGAGGCGCTTGGCCTTCATGAGCCCCAGGCCGATGGCCTGCATCGCCAGCGCGTTGCGGATGCCTGGTATGAAGCCATCCTTGAAGTACACGGAGAGGGAGAACCGGAGTTCGTTGATGCGCCCGGTCTGTACCAGGTTGTTCCAGAAGCGCCTGGCCAGTTCGCGCGTGGGCTGGCCCTTGGGCGCGAGATTCAGGCGGTGGGCGTAGTGGGCGAGGCCATGCATGATGTGGGTGATGGGCAGCTGGCGCGGGCAGCGCACAATGCAGTTGTAGCATGAGGTGCACATCCACATCGAATCCGAACCCAGCACCTCCTCGCGCTTGCCCGCACGTATCATCATGAACAGCTTCTGCGGGGTGTGCTGCCAGGCGTTGCCGAGCGGGCACGAGCCCGCACATACGCCGCACTGCATGCACATCTTCACCCACTCGCCGTCTTCGACGCGCTCCTCCACTTCGCGCAAGAAGTCATTGCGGTAGTGCGCCACGGCGTGTTTGTCGAGGTCGTTCATCTGCGCTCCTTAGGCGAAGCCCTTCATTGGCGACAGGCCGATCTCATTGATCTTTTCGGCATACTCGTTGATGAGGCGGGCGACGCGCGCGTGGTCGGTGATCGCCACCTCGTGGGTCACCACCCGCTCGGCCTCCAGGCCGAGCTGCTTCAGCGTATCGCCGATCTTGCCCATGCGGTAGTTGGCTAGTTCCGAGCCCTTGACGAAGTGGCACTGGTAGTCGTCACCGTGCTTGCAGCCCATCAGCATCACGCCGTCGTAGCCCGCGTTGAGCGCATCGGTGATCCAGATGGTGTTCACCGAGCCCAGGCAGCGCACGGGGATGGCGCGCACGAAGGCAGAATAGGCGTGGCGCTGCAGCCCGGCCATGTCGAGCGCCGGATAGGCGTCGTTCTCGCAGGCCAGCAGCAGGATGCGCGGTTTCTCCGCAAACTCGTCCGGCATGTCGACCGCCTTGATCTGGCTGCCTACGGTATCGACGGAGTAGTTCTCGAACGAGATCACGCGCACCGGGCATGCGCCCATGCAGGTGCCGCAGCGGCGGCAGCGGCTCTCGTTGAATACCGGGAAGCGTTTTTCGTCCTCGTCTATCGCACCGAACGGGCATTCCACCGTGCAGCGCTTGCATTGGGTGCAGCCTTCCAGGCGAGCTGCGGGAAAGGAGAGGTCGCCCGAGCGCGGGTGCGCGGCACGGCCCAGGCCGGCGTTTTCCACTGCCTGGATGGCCTTGAGCGCAGCGCCAGCGGCGTCTTCGGTCGCCTGCAGCAGGTCCATCGGGCGGCGCACCGGGCCTGCGGCATAGATGCCGGTGCGGCGCGTCTCGTAGGGGAAACAGATGAAGTGCGAGTCGTTGAACCCATGCTTCAACTGCGGCATGTCCGACCCCTGCCGGTAGCTGAGGTTGAGGATGGAAACCTGCTGCGCCTTGGCCGGGTCGTCGTCCGGCAATTCGATGTTCACCCCCGAGTTCGGCACCTGGCCGGTGGCGAGCACCACGAGATCCGCCTCGGCCGCGGCATCCTCGTCCAGGATCAGGTCGCGGAACCTGACCTCGCAGCCGGATCCCCTTGCATCCACCGATTGCGCCGCGCCCTTGGTGAACGTCACCCCCTTGCGCTGCGCGCTCCGGTAGAAATCCTCGTTCATGCCCGGCATGCGCAGGTCGGTGTACAGGACCATGGTGTCGACGTGGGGATTGGCATCCTTGAAATACATCGCCTGCTTCACGCTGGTGGCGCAGCAATGGCCGGAGCAGTAGGGCAGGTGGGTGCCGCTCGCATCGCGCTGCCCGGCGCACTGGATGAAGATTACACTCCGTACTTCCTGCCCGTCCGCGCGCCTGATAGGAGCGCCGCTCGCCGCGCGGGCCAGCGCTTCCAGCCCGGCCTGGTCTACGACATGGGACGATTTGCCGCCCCCCAGTTCGGGCAGTTTGGCGATGTCGTAGGCGGACGCTCCGGTGGTCTGCACGATGGCGCCCACTTCCTCGACGCTCGCCGCGCCGGACCCGCGCGCAATCTTGACGCTGAAGCGGCCCGGAGCGCCGGATGTGCCGGCGATGGTGGCGTCGAGGTGCACGCTGATGCGCGGGTGCGCAGCGATCTTTGCGGCGAAATCAGCCACTCCGGTATCCTGCGGCTCGGCATAGGGCTGCCTGAACGGCACGCGCTTCCACAGCTGCGCGGCCCAGCCGCCGAGCTGCGCCTGCTTTTCGACCAGAACCCCCTCATAGCCGGCCTCCGCCGCTTCCCAGGCGGCAGTCATGCCCGACATGCCGCCGCCGACCACCAGGACGCGCCGGTTGGACGCGCGGTTGGGATTGCCCTGCGGCCGCTTCATCTTCTTGAGTTCGGCGCAAGCCATGCGCAGGTAGTCGTCGGCCATGTCCTGGCGCACCTCGTCGTGTTCACTCCCTTCGGCCACCACCCACAGCACGCCCTCGCGCAGGTTGGCGCGCGCCATGGCCACTTCCGGAAAATTGAACGCCTCGCTCTTGGCGCGGCGCGAGCAGCCCGCGATGCAGACATGGGTCACGGCTTCGTTGCGGATGTCGTCGCGTATCAGCTGCACGCCCGGCTCGCTGCACAGGAACGCATGCTCGCGCACCAATGCCATCTTGCCTTCCTTCTGCGCGACCTTCGAGAGCTGGGCGATGTCGAGCCTGTCCCCCAGGCCGCAGCCGGAGCAGACGTATGCCGCTGTCTTCATTTCCTGCAGGGCGGGTGCCTCGCTCATGATTGCGTCCCCTCGGTCGCGGCAGCCCGGTGCACCACCTGGATGGCGCGCAGCGCCGCCGCGGTGGCGCTCTGCGCGGCGCGGTTCACGTCCAGCGGGCTGGCTGCCGCGCCGGCGCCGAACTGGCCGCCGTCGGCCGAGCCTTCGATGAAGCCGGAGGAATCGGTGGCGATGTCGGCAGGCAGGGCGATGCCGTTGCTTTCCGGCTCCATGCCCACGGCCAGCACCACCAGGTCGTGCTGCGCTGCATAGCGGTGATAGCCCTCCGTGTCCACGCCGTGCAGGATCAGGTCATTGGTGGCCTCATGCAGCCCGATGTTGGCCACCTTGGACTTGACGAATTTCACCGTGGGATCGTTCTGCACCTGCCGGTAGAAATCCTCCAGCCGGTCTATGGCGCGAATGTCGATGTAATACACCGTGGACCGGCCCGCCTCGCCATGGGCCTCGCGCACATATTGGGTTTGCTTGAGCGTGGCCATGCAGCAGATGCGCGAGCAGTGGCGCAGGTGGTTCTCGTCGCGCGAGCCGGCGCACTGGATGAACGCGATGTTTTTTGCCTCCCTGCCGTCGGACGGGCGCAGCAGCTTGCCGCCGGTCGGGCCGTGCGGGTCGGCGAGGCGCTCGAATTCCAGGCTGGTGATCACGTTGGGGAAGCGGCGGTAGCCGTAGGGCTGGATCTTTGCGGCATCGTACGGCTTCCAGCCGGTGGCCCAGATCACCGCGCCGACTTTCAGCTGCACGGTCTCGGGCTGCATGCCGAGGTCTATTGCGCCGTATTTGCACGCGGCCCTGGCCCTGTCGGCATCCGGCGTGCCGATTATGGAGGGATCAAGGACGTAGTGCTGAGGGTAGGCCATCGCATGTGGCAGATAAGCGGCGCGCGTTTTGGCGAGATTGTATTCGTAGGGGTTGGGAATCTCCGCCTGTACCGCCCTGGCGCATTCCCCGCAGGCGGTGCAGTTGCCGTTCACGTAGCGCGGCGAAAGCCTGAGGCTGACGGTGTAGTCGCCGCGCCGTCCGGTGACGGACGCCACTTCGGCCTGGGTCAGCACGCGCAGGTTGCGGTTCGCCTTGATGCGGCGCAGGTTGATCTCCAGCCCGCAGGTGGGGTGGCACATCTTGGGGAAATAGCGGTACAGCCTGGCGGTGCGCCCGCCCAGCGTGGCATTGCGTTCGGCGAGGATCACCTGCTTGCCGCATTCGGCCGCCTCCAGCGCTGCCGTGATGCCGCCAATGCCGCCGCCGACCACGAGTATGGTCTGGTTGGTTGCGATGATTGAAGCGGTCACACTCAATCCTCCCTGGGTGGTCTGTTACTGCAATGTGCGGATCTCGAAAGTCATCTGGTTGAGGTCGCCGAGTATCCAGGTCGGCACCGCGTTGATGCCGGGCGCGTCGATGCCGGCGACAGAGCCGGGGTTGACCAGCCAGGTATGGCCGCCCTTGACGTTGGCCTGCGTGCCGACATGCGCCGTATGGCTGTGACCGTGGCATACGAGGTCATAGTCCCCGGTGCAGGCCATGGCGTGGCCATAATGCGGGTAATGGGTGATGAAGATCCTGCGCCCCCCGAATTCCAGCGTCGCATCCTGGCCGTGGTAGGTGAACTGGCCACCGGTCCTGGCCATCATGGTATGCAGTGCCATGGGATCGCCCACGTTGTTGCCGTGCACCGCGTGCAGCGGCAGGCCGAGTTTGAGGGAGGAGCGCAGGGTGTTGGCGCCGATCAGGTCGCCGCAGTGGATGACGGCCTGGGCGCCGGCGGAATGCGCCGCGGCGATGGCCGCGGCGAGGGGTTCTGAACGGTCGTGACTGTCGGAAACGATGCAGATCTTCATCTTCCTCAAATCTTCGCGGCGCGGCGAAGAACCCAGCAAACGCACAGTTGGCAACGCCGCCGGCCCCCAATGGCGCCCGCGCGGATTTCCGCCATTAGGCGCAATTGTGGGGCAGGGTGTCTATAGCCAAATGGGGGGGAGGGGGCGTAACCCATATGGGTTACTTTTTTTTAATAATATAAGAAAAGTCTGTTATACTAAATTTTAATATCGTTAGAACCAATGGAAATATACGAGAACCTTTGGCGATGACTGTCCGCGTCGGGCGGTCGAGGATGGAGAGTTTGAATAACCCCTGGTTTCTCAATGAGTTAGGCGCCGCTCAGGCGCTTCCGGAGCAAGCGGCGGGGCCGGAGGCCTGCGGCGCCGGGCCGGGTTCCGCCGCGGCACCGTTCGGCAGCGAACTGAGATCGCTGCTGGACGGGTTTCTTGAGACCATCATCCGCTCGGTAGGCGCCGCCGCCGGGGCCGTTCGTATTCTCTCCCCGGATGGGCGCGAGCTGCACATCGCCGGGGCGGTCGGCCTGCCGGCTGAAATCCACGATTGCGAGGGGCACGTGCACCTGGGCTGCGGGGTATGCGGCAGGGCGGCGCGCGAGGGCAGCCTGCATACGACGGACGCCGCCGCTTGCGCCGATCTGTCCGGAAGCGGGTTTTTCGGCTCGGGCTGCAAGCGCGTGGTCGCGGTTCCGCTTGAATTCCGCGGCAGCCTGATCGGGGTGTTCAACCTGTTCTTCGACAGCGAGCAGGAAATCCCCGCCGACGCCGCCAAGACCCTGCGCTCGTTCGCGGAACTGATCGGCATCTCCCTGGACAATGCCCGGCTGGCGCGCGAGAACCGGCGCATGAATCTGATGGCCGAGCGCCAGGCCATCGCCAATGAAATCCATGACTCTCTCGCGCAAACGCTGGTGTTCAGCCGGATGCGCATGAGCGTGCTGCAGGAGGCCCTGCGCAAACAGGATTCCGCCCTGGCCGAAAAATGCGTGCGCGACGTGAACGAGGCACTGGACAGCGGCAAGAAATCGGTGCGCGAACTCATCACTCATTTCCGGTGCCAGATGGACCCTTGCGGGTTGCAGCATGCGCTGCAAGTGCTGGCCGGGGAATTCACCGAGCGCACCGGGATTGCCCTGGAGTATTCAAATCGCGTCGCGGATCTTTCCATGCCGCTTGAACACGAATCGCAGGTATTCCACATCGTGCGCGAGGTGCTGGCGAACATCGCCACCCACTCCGGCGCAAGCCGCGCGTGCCTGCAGGTCGCACGGGCGAACGGACGCCATGTGTTCACCGTCGAGGACAATGGCGCGGGCATGCCTGGCAATGCCGCGCCGGAGGGCCATTACGGCCTGACCATCATACGCGAACGGGCGCAGCGCATCGGCGCGGAGATCGAAGTAGAGAGCACTAAGGGACTCGGCACGCGGGTGCGGCTGAGCCTGGCGGCATGCTAACGGAGCCTTGGAGAATGCCTGATCAAATGACAGAGATACGCATCGCACTGGTCGACGACCACAGTCTGTGCCGCCGCGGACTGACCGAGCTGCTAACCCACTGCTACGGCATGACGGTAGTGGGGGCCACCGATAATTCCAAGGGGCTTGAGTCACTGCTGCGCGAGCAAAAGCCGCACCTGGTGGTGATGGATCTGCGCATGGAACCGAATGACGGCCTGCAGATGACCGAACTGATGCGCAAAAACGGCTTCGATACCCCGGTGGTGATCCTCACCATGAGCGATGCGGAGGCCGACCTGGCGGCTGCCCTGCGCGCGGGAGTGCGCGGCTATCTGCTCAAGGACATGGCCCCCGACGACGTGGTCGATGCCATCCGCCGCGTGGCGGGGGGGGAAATGGTGGTGGCGCCGGCCATGACCATGAAGATGATCACCATCCTGCAGCACGGGGACAGGGAGCCAGGCTACCAGAATTCGCTGAAAAACCTTACCGAACGCGAACGGGAAATCCTGCAACTGCTGGCGGGCGGCGAATCCAACAAGGGTATCGCCAGGACGCTGGGCATCAGCAACGATACGGTGAAGCAGCATGTCCGCCATATCCTGACCAAGCTCAACCTCACCTCGCGCGTGGAAGCCGCCGTGCTCTTCGCGGTCGAGCAGAAGAAGCACGCCAGCGCATAGCGCCCCCCGGCGCCGCGCCGGGGGATCGCAAGACGGGTCAGGTCTGGGCTGCAGCCACGGCCGGCGCCCCTGCCTCCGGCGCTGCACCCGTGCCCGTCAGGATGGGCTGGCCCGTAGCGACAGCGCGGTTCTCCAGGGCGAACTTGATGATCTCGGCGCAGCGGCTGAAGCCGAGCGTTTGTGCGACGTCGAAGGCCGTCTTTCCTTCTGAATTCGTCACCGTCAGATCCACGCCGTGGTAGATCAGCAGTTGCACGATCTCGGAGTTACCCTTTTCCGACGCAAGAAGAATGGGGGCCACGCCATTTTCCAGGAAGTTGAATTCCATGTTCTGGCTGATCAGCCACCTGAGCCTCTTGATATTGCCGATGTTGATGGCGATGAGGATGGCCTTGCGGGTCTCCTCAGTGTCGAGTTTTTGTCCCGTATCCTTTACATACCCCGCCGGCAGCTTCAGGAACCTGTTGACCAGCGAAATCCCCACGATAAGAATCAGGAATAGCAGCATGATGAACGGGCTGATGCCAAGGGCTTCGGACAAGCGGTCCGGCAGATTGGCGCCGACGGCGAGCGTCGTCACGCAGAGGAACAGCAGCAGGCGGAGATAGCGAAATAGGGCGATCACCACGACCGCCGCCAGCACGATCAGCAGCAGCCTCTGGTTGATGATCCCGCTAACGAGTTGTTTGGGGAGATTGGCGGCAACGCTCGCCAGACAAACGAGCAACAGAAGGTAGAATTCGGTACTCTTTAGACGGAGTTTCATGTGAGTTTCCCTTGTTAATGGCCTGGGTAATCCAGCTCATCTTCTATCCTCCCTTCTGCTGCTGCCGCCCCCTGCGCCGGGGGTGCGGTCGGTATGCAGCTAATTTTAATTTTTAGCATTATCCACCACCAGGGTAAATAATGTAAAACACTTATTTTTGGTGCCCGGAACCGGAATCGAACCGGTACGAGGGGATTAACCCTCGACGGATTTTAAGTCCGTTGTGTCTACCAATTTCACCACCCGGGCGCGCCGCAACGCGCGGTTTGAGCGCGTTGCGTGCGGGGCGAATTATACAGAGTCGGCGCATTCGAATGCGCAAATTGTTGACAGCGATCCAGAGATGCATCATAATTTTGCTTTCGCTGCACGCGGGAATAGCTCAGCTGGTAGAGCGCAACCTTGCCAAGGTTGAGGTCGCGAGTTCGAACCTCGTTTCCCGCTCCAAATTACCGGGAAAGCTTTTCGGCTTTCCCTTAATTTTTAGTAGTATCTGCATTTCTTTTCGGCGCGATAGCAAAGCGGTTATGCACCGGATTGCAAATCCGTGTAGGTCGGTTCGACTCCGGCTCGCGCCTCCAACCCAAACCCGCGCCAGTGCCTGATCCGGCGCGGGCTTGTCGGGCCCATCTCCGAGCCGGCCGGCCGTATTTTCGTCGTTCCCTTTGATTTTCGCTGCCGCCCGCCCTGATGTCAGGGCCTGCCAAAATGTTGCTGAGTCTCCCGGCAAAACGAATTATCATGGCGGATGACCGGCTTGGCTGGAAAAACCAAACGCAGGGGAACACATGAAAGACGCTTTACTGCTGGCCCACTTCACCGGGCTGATCATCGGGGCGGGATCTGCGTTCGCCCTTTTTGTCATCGGTTATCTCGCTCCGGGGTTTGAAGCGCAGTACAGGCGGGAGGTGCTGCTCAAGCTGTTTCCGCTGAGGTATGTCTCCTACCTGGGCCTGTTGCTGCTCATCGCTTCCGGAGGCATGCTGGTCCCTTTCTATTGGCAAAGCCCTGCCCAGATGCCCTGGCTGATGATTGCCAAGCTGGTGTTTGTCGGCGTCATCGCCGCGCTGAGCCTTTTCGGGGTGCTGCAGATGCGCCGGGCGCGCCGCAGCACGGACGGCAAGGCGTTCAAGCTGCTGAGCTATGCGGGAAAGGCGAGCTTCGCCTCCAGCCTGATCGTGGTGACCTGCGCGGTGTATATCTTCCACTGAGCGGCCGTCGCCACGGCAGCCGGGAAGGCCGGTTGCCGGGCATCTGCAACCTTGAGCCGAGTTGTGTGGTGTGTCGTGCAAAACATCTTTGCAGTACCTTAGGGAGGGATGGCGAAAATGAAGAGTGGAATGCGGACCAGTGCAACCCTGTTGCTGTGCGCGGCGTTCTTGTTGCCGGAGGGCGTCCATGCTGCCGGGGTGATCAAGATTGGCTACGACGGGACCGGCCAGGCCGACATTACCAACGGCGCGACCGGGGTGAGCAATACCTACGATTTGGGCCGCGGCGCATCGGCCGCGGTGGAAGGCCAATGGGCAGTCAACGAGAATGTGGATCTCGGCGTGGGGCTCGGGATTCAATCCTACCGGCAGCTCACCAACTACCCGGTGGCGGGCGCATTCAGGTTTGCCCCGATCTACGCCAAGCTGCAGGCGCATCCCGAACCGAGAATAGGCCACCTGCAGCCGTACCTGAACCTTGAGGCCGGATACGCCCTGTTCCGCGCGGACAGCGCATTGACCGGCAACGGCTTCTATTCGCACAGAGACGGGACTCATCTGGGGATCGGCGGCGGCCTGCTGTTCGGCAAGTCGGGCGTGTTCCTGGAAGTCATGGCCACGCGCGACACCGGCGGCCTCGACAGGAATGGCGTGCATGTCCTCGACGTGACGTACAACAAAACGACCGTGGCGTTGGGCATCAAGTTCTGAGCGAGGGCCGGAGGTCCTCGCGGCCAGCCGGAATCCGACCGTCAACCCGCCCGGCTGATCTGCTGGAACAGCTGCAGCCGGCGCGGGCTGATTTTCCCTTCGGCCGCCGCCAGGCGCAGCGCGCAATCCGGCTCGTGCGAATGGCGGCAGTTGTAGAACCGGCATTGCCCCCGGTAGGGGGCGAATTCCGGGAAGGCCTGCTCTATGTCGGCGAACCCCAGGTGATGCAGGCCGAAGGCCTGCACGCCGGGGCAATCGATCAGGTCGCTGTCTCCATCCAGGTGGTAGAGGCGGGCGTGGGTGGTGGTGTGCTTGCCGGAGTCCAGCGCGCTCGAGATCTCGCGGGTGGCGGCCTGCGCCCCCGGCAGCAGCGCGTTGATCAGGGTGGACTTGCCCATGCCGGATTGCCCGACCAGCACGCTGGCGTGGCCTTGCAGAAAGGGGCGCAGGGGCATGGCACTCTGCTTCGCGGCAAGCTCCAGCACCGTATAGCCGATGGCGGAATAGGGCGCCAGCCGCGCCCGCGCCGGCCCGGCCTGTCCGGCCAGATCGCATTTGTTGAGCACGATGAGCGCCCTGGCGTTCTGGGAATGCGCGGCGACCAGGCAGCGCGCCAGCAGTTCGTCGTCGAAGGAGGGCTCGACCGCCACCACGACGATGACCTGGGTCACGTTGGCGGCGATCAGTTTTTCCCGGTGCGCCACCGAGCGGTAGAGCAGGGTCTTGCGCGGCAGGATGGCCTCGATCACGGCTTGGTCGTCGGAGGTGCGCTGCAGCTCGACCCAGTCGCCGCAGGCGACTTCGCTCTTCTTCCCGCGCGGAACGCAGCCGAGCGGCGTGCCGTCGGGCAGCTCCGCCAGGTAATGCCGTCCGAATGCGGCGATGATCCTCGCCTGCTGTCTCAAACCTTCAACAGCGCGTCCACCTTCGCGGCGCAGATGAAATCGTTTTCGGACAGCCCGCCGACGGCGTGGGTGGAATACTCCACGCGGCACTTGCTGTAGCCCACCGTCAGCTCCGGATGGTGGTCTTCGCGGTGCGAAACCCAGGCCACCGCATTGACGAAGGCGATGGTCTGGTAGTGGTCCTTGAACGCAAAGCTCTTTTCTATGGTCTTGTCGTGCAGGGCCCAGCCTTCCAGCTTCTTCAGCAGTTTTTCCGCCTCCGCCCTGGTTATCGGCGGCACGCCGCCTTCGCAGGGTTTGCAGTGCTTACCGGTCAGATCAGTGACTGCGTCCATGGCATCCTCACTTGAAATGGTAGTAGTTCAGGTTGAGATAAGCCCCGAGATTTTCCTCGTCCCGGGGCGACAGAATAATGCCTGCGCCGCCACTGCATCTGCGCAACTGGGCCACCAGCTGCTCCGGGCTTCTTACCTTGCGGCCAGGCCGGCTGAAGATCGCGTTGCCGTCGCCGTGCATGATGGAATCGTGGCAGCTGTTGCACTGGTTCTGTGCGAAAAATTTCTTGCCCGCCTCGGCATCGCCCTTGGCGAAGGGTTCGGCGCGGGCGGTGCCGATCAGGGACAGGGAAAGCAAGGCGGTCAGCGGCAGGAGTTTCATCAACATATCTTCCTCACGAGGTTTGCAGGCGGCCGATGCGTACCAGCGCGGGCGGGTGCGAATCGTAAAACGAAGAATACAGGGGATCGGGGGTCAGCGTCGCTGCATTGTCCTGATACAGCTTGACCAGCGCGCTGGCAAGATCGGCGGCCGCAGTCTGCTGTGCGGCATAGCGGTCCGCCTCGAACTCGTGGCGGCGCGAATAATAGCTGGTGAGCGGATGCAGCAGGAAGCTGAACACCGGCATCACCATGAACAGCAGCAGCAGCGCCACCGCGGTGGACAACGAAGTCGCCGGCATGGAAACACCCAGCCCCTGGTAGAACCAGGGGGCGTGCATCAGCCGGCCGAGCAGCCACAGGAAGCCCAGGCTCATCGCGAACATGGTAACCATGCGCTTGAGCACATGGCGGTGCCTGAAGTGCCCCAGTTCGTGCGCCAGCACCGCCTCGATCTCGCTGCCGGAGAGGCGCTCGACCAGCGTGTCGAAGAACACGATGCGCTTGGTCTTGCCGAACCCGGTGAAATAAGCGTTGCCGTGGGCGCTGCGTTTCGAGCCGTCCATCACGAACAGCCCGCTCGCCGTGAAGCCGCATTTGTGCAGCAGCGCCTCGATGCGTGCCTTGAGCGCCTCGTCCTGCATGGGCGCAAACTTGTTGAATACCGGCGCAATGAACGAAGGGTAGATGAACTGGAACAGCAGCACGAAGCCCACCCACACCGCCCACACATACAGCCACCAGTTGCCGCCCATGCGCCCCATCAGCCACAGCACGCCGTAGAGCAGGGGCAGCCCGAACAGCGCGCCCAGCAGCAGCTTCTTGACCGTATCCACCAGGTAGAGGGTAAGGGTCATCTTGTTGAAGCCGAAGCGCTGCTCGATGACGAAGGTCTTGTACAGGTCGAACGGGGTCTCCAGCACGGCGGAGATCAGCAGCACCGAAGCAAACAGGGCAATGCCCTGCACGATGGCGGTGCCGAACGCCTGCTGCGAGGCGCCGGCCAGCCACCCGATGCCGCCGCCCAGGGTGAAGCTCAGCAGCAGCACGCCCTCGAACAGCGCTTCCAGCATGGAAAGGCGCGTCTTGGCGCTGGTGTAATCGGCGGCCTTCTGGTGCGCGGCCAGCTCGATCTGGCTGCGGAAGGCGGCCGGCACCTCGGCGCGGTGCGCCGCAATGTGGGCCAGATGGCGGCGGGCCAGCCACAGCTTGGCAAGCGTGGTCAGCAGCAGGGCGGCAATGAACAGGCCGGAAAACAGGGATGCAGTCATCTCGTCAGTCTGGACAGATTGGAAAACGGAAATTTCTGGCGGCCGGAATTTTTGGTGCGCACGGCGGCACGCCGATATGACACAATACCGCCCGCATCGTCTCGGGCACAACGGAATTATGGCACAAAATCAGAATTACCTCGTCTGGCTGGACATGGAGATGACCGGACTCAACCCGGACACCGACCGCATCATCGAGGTCGCCATGGTCATTACCGACGCCAACCTGGAAACCGTGGTCGAATCGCCGGTGGTGGTGGTCCACCAGCCGGACAGCGTGCTCGACGGCATGGACTCCTGGAACAAATCCACCCACGGCAAGTCGGGATTGATCGACAAGGTCAAGGCCTCCAGGGTGACCGAGGCCGAAGCCCAGGGGCAACTGCTGGCCTTCATGCAGGAACATGTGCCGGCGCGCACCTCCCCCATGTGCGGCAACTCCATCTGCCAGGACCGCCGCTTCATGGCGCGCTGGATGCCGGAACTGGAGGCCTACTTCCACTACCGCAACCTCGACGTCAGCACCCTCAAGGAGCTGGCCAAGCGCTGGAAGCCGGAGGTCGCCGGCGGCATCAAGAAGCACGGCAAGCACGAAGCCCTCGCCGACATCTACGAATCCATCGAAGAGATGCGGCATTACCGCGACAACTTCCTGAAGCTGTAAGCCCGCAGGAGTCTGCACCGGGCCATGCCGCACCTGCTGGTAGACATCTCCGCGCACGGCTACGGCCACGTCGGGCAGACTGCACCAGTGGTGAACGAGCTCGCGCGGTGCATGCCCGGCCTGCGCGTCACCGTGCGCAGCGCGGCACCGGCTGAAGTGCTGCAACGGCACTTTCAATGCGAGTTTCGGCACATTCCCGCGAGCCTCGATTTCGGCCTGAAAATGGTCAACGCGGTGGACGTGCAGGTGGAGGAGAGCGCAGCGGCCTACCGTGACTACCATGCGGACTGGGATGCAAAAGTGCAGCGAGCGGCCGATGAAATGCAGGCGCTCCAGCCCGACCTCCTGCTGGCGGACGTGCCCTACCTCTCGCTGGCCGCGGCCCGCGCCGCGGGCATACGCGCCGCGGCCCTCAGCAGCCTCAACTGGGCCGACATCTACCAGGCCTACTGCGCAGGCGACCCGGCCAGCGCCGGAATCCATGCCCAGATGCTCGCCGCCTACAACGGCGCCGAAGTCTTCCTCAGAGTGCAGCCCGCCATGCCCATGCCAGATCTGCGGAATACGCACAGCGTCGGCCCTGTCGCTCAAGTGGGGCGCAACCGGCGCACGGAACTCGAAGCACGCCTACCCCCTCTCCCACCGGGGCTGCAAATGGGTCGCGGCGCAGCCGCGGGGCACCCATCGGCGCACCCCTTGCGGGTGGAGGGTTGGGGAGGGGGAACTCTCTCAACAAGAGGCATCTCCGAAAAACTCGTCCTCCTCGCCATGGGCGGCATCGCCTACCGCCTCCCCATGGAACACTGGCCGCGCCTCCCCGGCGTGCGCTGGCTGGTACCGGCAGCCTGGAACATCGCGCGCGAAGACATCACCGCCTTCGAATCGCTCGGCCTGCCGTTCGGCGACGTCTTGGCCTCCTGCGACGCCGTGCTTACCAAGCCCGGCTACGGTACCTTCGTCGAAGCCGCTTGCGCCGGCGTAGCCGTGCTCTACGCGGCACGCCCCGACTGGCCGGAAGAGCCTTACCTCGCGCAATGGCTGCAACAGCATGACGTGTGCCGGGAGGTGGGGCGCGAGCGGTTGGAAAATGGGGATTTTGGAGCGCTGCTGCACGAGCTGTGGGCGCAGCCCAGGCCGCCTGCACCGGTGGCCAGCGGGGTGGAAGAGGCGGCAGAAATATTGGCGGGGATGCTGTAGGTTACCTCTTCGCCCCCATCCCCAGCGCCCGCAGCCTGCCTTGCTCCAACTCCGCCGCGTCCGGCCTCTCCAGCCAGCCGTGCAGGTTGCCCAGCACGATGCCGGTCAGGGCGTGCACCCAGTCCGGGCGGTCGTTGAGGGCCGGGATGTAGTGGTATTCGCCGCCGCCTGCATCAACGAACTCCTTGCGCACTTCCATGGCGATTTCTTCCAGGGTTTCCAGGCAGTCGGTAACGAAGCCGGGGCAGACGACGTCCACGCGCCGGGTCTTCTGCTTGCCCAGCTCCTTCAGGGTGGCGGCGGTGTAGGGCTTGAGCCATTCGGCGCGGCCGAAGCGGGACTGGAAGGTGATGCGGTATTGTTCCGGCTTGAGGCCGAGTTCTCCGGCGATCAGCCGTCCGCTCTTCATGCATTCGCAGTGGTAGGGGTCGCCTTTATCCAGCGTGGCGCGCGGCAGGCCGTGGAAGCTCATCACCAGCTTGTCGGGGCGGCCGTTTTTCGTCCAGTAGTCGCGGATGTTGTTGGCTGCGGCCTTGATGTAGCCCGCGTCGTCGTGGAAGTGCTTGACGGTGCGCAGGGCAGGGGCGTTGCGCATCTGCTGCAATGTGGTGAACACCGCGTCACAGGCAGTGGCCACGGTGCTGGCGGCGTATTGCGGATACAGCGGCACCAGCAGGATGCGCTGGCAGTTCTGCTGCTTGAGCTTCCTGAGCACGTCGGGGATGGAGGGGTTGCCGTAGCGCATGGCGTAGTCCACCACCAGCGGGGCGCCGTCCGTTGCCTTCCACAGGTAGCCTTGCAGTTGTTCGGTCAGGCGCGCGGTGTGCACCTTGTGCGGCGAGCCTTCGGGCAGCCAGATGCTGGCGTATTTGGCGGCGGATTTCGCGGGGCGGGTGTTGAGGATGATGCCGTTGAGGATCGGCCACCAGGCGAGGCGCGGAATCTCGATCACCCGCGGGTCGCTCAGGAACTCCTTCAGGTAGCGGCGCACGGCAGGGGCAGTGGGCGCATCCGGGGTGCCGAGGTTGACGAGCAGCACGGCGGTTTTTTCCGGCGTGCCATGGGTGTAGGCGGGTTCGGGTTGATAGGCCATTTTTTGACGACGTATAGGCTGGCGCGGCGGTAACTGTTCAGTGCTGGGACAGCGCGTTGCTCAACAGCCTGGCGGTGACATCCACAATCGGGATCACCTTCTCGTAATCCATGCGCTTGGGGCCGACCACGGCCAGAGTGCCCAGCACTTGACCCTTGGAGGTGTAGGGTGCGATGACCACGCTGCATTCGTCCAGCCCGGCCAGGCCGGTTTCGGCCCCGATGAAGATGTGCATGCCCTGCGCATGGCGGCTGGCGTCCAGCAGGCGCAGCAGCTCGGTCTTCTGCTCGAACACGCTGAACAGGCTGCGCAGGCGGTTCATGTCGGTGGAAAGATCCTGCACATGCAGCAGGTTGCGCTCGCCGCTGATGACATAGTCCTCCTGCTTGCGCGCCACCGCTTCGTCCCCCGCGGCGATGGCGGCGGCCATCAGCGCCGTCATGTCGCTGCGCAACTGGCGTAGTTCGTTCTGCACGCGCTGGCGAATTTCGTGGAAGGCACAACCGGCATAATGCTGGTTCAGGAAATTGCTGGCCTCGGTGAGTTCCGGCTGGGCGTAATCCTTGTCGGTGAGCAACACGCGGTTTTCCACCTCGCCGTCGGGCATCACGATGATCAGCAACACCTTCTTTTCCGACAGGCGCAGAAACTCGATCTGGCGCACGGTGACGCTGGCCCGGCTCGGTGTCGCCACCACGCCCGCGAAGCGGGTCAGGTCCGACAGCAGGTTGGAGGCCTGCGCGAGCAGGCGCGAGGGGTTGTCCGGCTGCAGCTGCAGCTCCAGCTGCTGCACCTGCACCGAATCCAGCGGCTGCACCACCATCAGCGTATCGACGAACAGCCGGTAGCCCAGGGCGGTGGGCACGCGCCCGGCGGAAGTATGCGGGCTGGATACCAGGCCCAGCCCCTCCAGGTCGGCCATCACGTTGCGGATGGTGGCCGAGCTGACGTCCAGCCCGGAAAACTGCTGTAGCGCGCGCGAGCCCACCGGCTGGCCGTCGCTGATGTAGCGTTCCACCAGGGTTTTGAGCAGAATTTGGGCGCGTTCGTTGAGCACGCCGCTATTCTACCACCGCCTTGCCAGCCCAACGCGCTGTCGCATCACTCAGGGCGGGCCGCTCGCTACGATTTCTGCCGCTATGTATAATCGCGGGATGACATTTCCCTTCAAGACCGTCGCCCTGATCGGCAAGCGCCGCACGCCGGACATTGCCGCGCCGCTGCTGCGGCTGGCCGGGTTCCTCGCGGAAAAGGGCCTGGCGGTGATGGTGGATGAGCTGACGGCGCAGTATCTGGGCCAGCATGCCTATCGCGTGGCCTCCCTGACCGAAATGGGCGAGGCCGTGGACCTGGCCATCGTGCTGGGCGGCGACGGCACCATGCTAAACATCGTGTGCGCACTGGCCCCGCACCAGGTGCCGCTGGTGGGGGTGAACCAGGGTCGGCTGGGCTTCCTGACCGATATTTCGCTGGATAACATGCTGCCGACCATCGCCTCCATGCTGGAAGGCAACTTCGTCACGGAACAGCGCATGCTGCTGCAGGGCACCGTGCTGCGCGGCGGCGCGGAGGCGTTCCGCGCGCTCGCCTTCAACGAGGTGGTGATGCACCGCGGCGGCGCCAGCAGCATGATGGAATTCGAGATCAGCATAGACGGCGAGTATCTCTACAACCAGCGTGCGGATGGGCTGATCGCCGCGACCCCGACCGGCTCCACGGCCTATGCGCTCTCCGCGGGCGGGCCCATCGTGCACCCCGCGCTGGACATCATCACGCTGGTGCCGATCTGCCCGCACACGCTGAGCAACCGCCCCATCGTCCTGAAGAGCGAATCGGTGCTGGAGATCATGATCCATCGCTGCGTGGGCTCCAGCCTGCGCTTCGACAGCCATTCCAGCTTCGAATTGCAGGAGGGAGACAAGGTCGTGGTCGGCCGCGATGCCGAGCCTGCCCGCCTGCTGCATCCGGTGGGGCACAGTTATTACCATACGCTGCGCGAAAAGCTGTTGTGGAACAAATCCTACTGATGACAACCTGCCGCGCGATCAACCCGCTACCGATCCAATTCCCCCAATGCTGAAATTCCTGAGCATCCGCGACTTCGTCATAGTCGATTTTCTCGAACTCAACTTTGCCGCCGGCTTTACCGCACTGACGGGCGAAACCGGCGCGGGCAAGTCCATCCTGATCGACGCGCTGTCGCTGGCCCTGGGCGAGCGCGGCGATGCCGCCGCCGTGCGCGCCGGGTGCGAGCGCGCCGAAATCAGCGCGGAATTCGACATCGCGGATGCGCCGCGGCTGCGGGCATGGCTGCAGGAGCAGGACCTGGAAGGCGACGACGGGGTATGCCTGCTGCGCCGCGTGATGGACAGCGGCGGACGTTCGCGCGGGTTCATCAACGGCCGCAGCGCCACCATGCAGCAGTTGCGCGAGGCGGGCGAGTTCCTGCTCGACATCCACGGCCAGCACGAACACCAGTCCCTGCTGCGCCCAGGCGCGCAGCGCGACCTGCTGGACGGCTATGCCGGCCTGCTGGACGATGCGAAAGAGGTGGAAACACTGTTTTCTGCATGGCAGGCGCTGCACCGCCGCCGCGTGGAGCTGGAGCAGAACGCCGAGGCGGTGGCCGCCGAGCGCGAGCTGCTGCAGTTTCAGCGGCGCGAGCTGGAAACCCTGAATTTCAGCGCGCCGGAATGGGGAGAGCTGCAGGCGGAACACGCCCGCCTGTCGCATGCGGCAGGGCTGCTGGAAACCACGCAGATCGGGCTGGACGTGCTGAGCGAATCGGAAACCGCCTGCCTTGCCCAGCTGAACATGCTCGCGGCGCGCGTGCGCGACGGGCTGGCGTTCGACGCGGCGCTGCAGGACACGCTGTCCATGCTGGAAAGCGCGCAGAACGAGTTGCAGGAGGCGGTTTATGCCCTGCGCCACTATCAGCAGCGGCTGGACATGGACCCGCAGCGCCTGCGCGAGCTGGAGCAGCGCATCGGCGCGGTCATGGAATCGTCGCGCAAATACCGCGTGCCGCCGGAGCAACTGCCGGAGGTCCTGGAGCGCATCGTGGCGCGCCTGGAAGAACTGGGCGGGGATGCCGACGTGGAACAGTTGAAGGAGCAGGAGGCCGCCGCGCGCAGCCGCTATCTCTCCGCCGGCAAGAAGCTGACGGCAGGGCGCGCCAAAGCCGCAGAAAGACTCTCCGGGGAAATCACCGCCGCGATGCAGACGCTGGCGATGCACGGCAGCTTTGCGGCAACCCTCAATCCGCTTGCCGAAGGCAACGCGCACGGGCTGGAATCCATCGAATTTCGCGTCGCGACCAACCCCGGCGCCCCGATGGCGGGCCTGGCCAAGGTCGCGTCCGGCGGCGAACTGTCGCGCATCAGCCTGGCAATCCAGGTCGCCACCAGCCAGGTGGCGGGCGTGCCCACGCTGATCTTCGACGAAGTGGACAGCGGAGTGGGCGGGCGCGTGGCGGAGATCGTCGGCCAGCTGCTCAAGCGCCTGGGAAAGCGCCACCAGGTGATGTGCGTCACCCACCTGCCGCAGGTCGCTGCCTGCGCCGACGCGCAATGGCAGGTGAGCAAGGCGGTGCACGACGGCATCACCCTGAGCAGGATACAGCCGCTCAAGCCGCTGGAGCGTATCGAGGAAATCGCGCGCATGCTGGGCGGCGCCAAGATCACCGAAACCACGCGCAAGCACGCGGCGGAGATGCTCGGCCTGCCCGCTTGATGTATCATGGCGCCCTTCACTGGAACAGGTTTTCACCATGCGCATTAAGTTGTTGTTCGTTCTCGCCGCCCTGCTGGCGGCTACCGGCTGCGCGCCCTACAAGATGGACATCCGCCAGGGCAACTACCTCACGCCGGAGCAGCGCGAAAGGCTGAAGGTGGGCATGACGCGCACACAGGTGCGTGCGCTGCTGGGCACCCCGCTGGTCGCCGACCCGTTCCATCCTGAGCGCTGGGACTACGTCTATACCTATGAGCACAGGAAAGAACGGCTGCTGAGCGAGCGCATGACGCTGTATTTCGAGGGAGAGAAGCTGGCGCGCATCGACAATGCCAATATGCCGCCGCTGCCGTCCCCGGCGCAGGCCGGCGGCGAGGGGAGCAAGCCATGAGCGATACCAACCGGATCAAGGTTGCCATTGCCGGCTGCACCGGGCGCATGGGCCGCGTCCTGCTGGAGTGCGTTGCCCAGGCGGACGATTTGGTGCTGCACGCGGCGCTTGAGCATGCGGGCAGCGAGCATATCGGCAAGGATGCAAGCCAACTTATTTCCGGCAGCGGGGGCGGCACGCGCGGGGTGACCATCAGCGGCGATGCGCCGAACGCCCTGCAGGGGGCGGATGTGCTGATCGACTTCACCCGGCCCGAGGGCACGCTGCACCATCTCGAGATCTGCCGCCAGCTTGGCGTGAACATGGTGGTCGGCACCACCGGCTTCAATGCGCAGCAAAAAGCCTGGCTGGGCGCGGCGGCGCAAAAGGTCGGCATCGTGTTCGCGCCCAACATGAGCGTGGGCGTCAACCTGACCTTCAAGCTCCTGGAAACGGCGGCCCGTGTGCTGAGCCAGGGTTACGACATTGAGATCATCGAGGCGCACCACCGGCACAAGGTGGACGCGCCCTCCGGGACCGCGCTGGGCATGGGCGAGGTGATCGCCAGAACCCTGGGCCGCGACCTCTCCAAGTGCGCCGTTTACGGGCGCGAGGGCGTGACCGGCGAGCGCGACCCGTCCACCATAGGGTTCGCCACCGTGCGCGGCGGCGACATCGTGGGCGACCATACCGTGCTGTTTGCCGGCACCGGCGAGCGCATCGAGATCACGCACAAGGCCAGCAGCCGCGCCACCTTTGCCCTGGGCGCGTTGCGCGCTGCGCGTTTTTTGCAGGAAAACGGGGCAGGTCTGTACGACATGCAGGATGTGCTCGGCTTGAAATGACGACATTTTTGTGAAAAGGACGGAAAGGAAAAAGATGGCACAGGACAAGAATGCTGAAAACGGCTGGGTGTGGGTGGGGCGTTATGTGGCGGTGATCGTGCTGGCGCTGATCCTGGCGGCGGCCTTGGGCCACATGGAGCTGTTCGAGAAGACCTCGATCGGCGGCAAGCTCAATGCGTCCCATATCGTGCAATTCCTGGGTTACGGCGCCGCGCTGGCGGCCTTCTGGCTGCTTGGGCAGCGCGTCACCATCGCCCTGCAAAAGCAGGGGGGCAAATGGGCGGTGCTGCAGCACCTGGTGCTGCCCCTGGTGAGCCTGATCGTGGTTTCGCTGGCCTATTCGGTCCTGCTGCTGCTGCTCAAGCCGTTCCTGGGCGGCACCGCAACCAGCATCTTCGACTGGACGTTCGTCGCCGCCATCCTCGCTTGCGCAGCCTGGCTCGTCATGGCAGTGCTCAACCAGTCGGCCCCCCTGACCGAACTCCTGACCGGCAAAGACGGCAAGACCGAATAAGGCGCCGCAGGGGTGGGGGAAGCCCCTATTCGCGCCGCGCGGCGTTGTTACGGTGCAACCGGGGGAGTGACATCCCTGCCGCCGCTGTGGTAGTTTGCGCGGATTCGCAAAGCATTTGCGTCTGCGAATCCGTAGCACAGGTCATAACAACCTCAAAGGAGCTGATGATGCGTAAGTTGTTTTTTGTCGTTTGTCTCACTGCTTTTTCCGTTCCGGCCATGGCTTCCTGCGACAAGCTCAAGGAAGAAATCGATGCCAAGCTGCAGGCCAAGGGCATCCAGTCCTACACCCTCGAAATCCAGCCGATCCAGGCTGCTGCGGCTTCCGGCGCGGCGGCAGCGCCGAAAAGCGCGGGCAAGATCGTGGGCACCTGCGACGGCGGCACCAAGAACATCATCTATACGCGTACAGCTTCCGCAGCACCCGCCAAAGCTCCTGCTGCCGCTCCCGCCGCAGCAGCCAAGGCTCCCGCCGCGCCTGCTGCCGCTTCCGCAGTTGCCCCGAAAGCACCTGCTGCGCCCAAGTAAGCCCGCCTGAACGAGCTCGGCCCGCAACACGGGCTGAGCCGCCTTCTCTCCGTCGCCTGGCAGCACACGGCACCGGGTGACCGTCCTGATTGGCCCGCGGGCGCTGTTTTGCTCGTTCACCGGGCGCTTCCCGCTGTATAATCTGCGCCTTTATGCTAATCCTGCGCGGACTCCATTCACCTGACCGTCGCCCCCTGGCGCTCACCATCGGAAACTTCGATGGCGTACACCTCGGCCATCAGGCATTGCTGCAACGCCTGAAACAGGTAGGCGAGGCGCGCGGCCTGGAGCCGGCCGTGATCGTGTTCGAGCCGCACCCGCGCGAGTTTTTCGCGCCGCAGGCCGCGCCGACCCGGCTCACCAACCTGCGGGAAAAAATGGAAATGTTCGCGGCGCTGGGCATCGGCCGCGTGCAGATATGCCGCTTCAACCGATCCTTCGCGCAGATGCCGGCGGCGGATTTCATCCAGGCGCTGCACGCGAGGCTCGCGGCAAAATTCGTTCTGATCGGCGACGATTTCCGTTTCGGCGCCGGGCGGGCCGGCGATTTCGCCCTG
>Ga0316628_100000050_pt1 | contig 67323 bp, 104 predicted proteins | sample OWC_Aug_M2_C1_D5_FD_207648 | JGI IMG/M metagenome (GOLD analysis project Ga0316628, IMG submission 207648) | Wetland soil microbial communities from Old Woman Creek delta, Ohio, United States - OWC_Aug_M2_C1_D5_C | ecosystem: Environmental > Terrestrial > Soil > Wetlands | place: USA: Ohio...
TCCTGTCTCTCCCTGATATGTATGAGGGAGACTCCCTTGATAGTTTTGACCTTCCACTGGAAGCCAAGTCCCTTATAGGGTTTTGCATCAACCAGGGGTCTGCCCAGCCCAAGACTACGGCACAGTTATTCAACGGATGGCATAGAGATAGGTCAACCATTGCTCATAGCATAGAACATGTCAAAGCATGGAACATACAGCTTGGAAGCTACACAGACATACCCAACCAGGAAGCAACTTGGTTCATTGACCCACCTTACCAGTTCGGCGGTGAATACTACAAGCTCAGCAACAAGGACATTGACTACATGACCCTTGCAGAATGGTGCAAATCCCGCAAAGGACAAGTAATCGTATGCGAGAACACCAAAGCCAACTGGTTGCCGTTCAGACCTGTTGCCCAACTTCACGGTAGCAAGTACAACACCACCGAAGCCGTTTGGTACAATGACCTCGACCAGCCTAGACTGTTTGAGTTGACATAACTCCCGCTTCTTCCTACTTACTACCCTCCTCCCGTATGCACATTATCCCCCAATCCCCCACTTCTGGGGCAGGGCAGGGGGGTGCTCCGCCCAACCTCGACTCCCCCAAAGCTCCCAGAACTGTATCCAGCTTGGACTAAAGACCGTTTTGTGTTCGTTTTGTGAAATTGACTACCCATACAAAAATTCTTATGTCAACTTCACTACTAACGCTTGTGGGGGGGGTCTTGCCCGCCGGTTGACCGCGCTATTATGTTGAGCTAGGGCAGTGTGTGACATAATAAGTATAGTCGGAAGTTTGACTGTGGTGCTGATTAGGCCAATAACACTACATAACACAAGCGCATGGCATACTATGTCAATGCAAGGGTACATAACGGTATGGTAGTTATGGTAACAGTGATTGACATAGGTGGCAAGTTGACATAATGGAAGGGATGCGTTAGTCTGCTATGTTGTGCTACACTATGCTACGTGGTGCTTGCTTGTGCTACGTCATTGCGCACATTCCCCACTTGAGGGTCAAAAACGGGTCGAAAGTGGGGTTCTTCCCCCACTTTGGCAGTAAAACATACCGCGTGGATGATGCTTGTCCCCCACCATGAGTATAGCTAGTAGAATCAATGCCTTGGCCATGGGCTACTTGGGCTGATTTGACATCGAGTAGGGGCTGATTGCAGAGACTTGGAGATTTTTATACAAGTCCTTGCTACTAGGCTACATGCTGATCATGTGCTAGTCTAGGCTATAGGACAGTGCATATACTTATAGTGTGAATAGGCGTCATTGTTAGCTATTGTGCTAGTGTATGTGGCTTATACTAATGTAACTGCTATGTGCATGGGATGGGTGATTTGCGAGTTGCATGAAATTGCATTGATTTGAGAATTGTCAAGCTGGGCAGTGATTATAGTGTGTGTTCATGCGTGTTTGCCAGAATAACTAAAACGCTAAAAGTAAAGATTTGGGCAAAAGCGTGCAACGCAGGGGCGTGTTTTTTGCTCTCTCTAAAAACTGCTTGATAGGGTGATTTTGGTCATTGCAAAACACTTGCAAACATTGGCCCAAATGAGATTATTTTGCTTGTTGACTTGCTGGGCGCAACTGTGGTATATTGTAATCGCAAGTGAGAAACACAGAACACTAAAAACTGAAAAGCCTGAGACTTGAGACAGGAAACGGTGAGGCAGAATCCTACAGGGGAGCGGGGGATTACGAAACAACGCAGAATCAAACTAGACAGAGTAACGAACCGCCCAGCACAGGCCAAGCGCAACCGAAAAATATAAATGCCAAGTCAAACGGCTTACAGCAAATAGAGAGCAAAAAAAGCCTAATGAGGGGCGCGAGAAATCGCGGGCGACTGAATCAAGGGCGGCAAGGCAAATACAACAGAATAGTCGCTAGGGACACAATCCTAGCAAACAAAATAATAGCCTGACGGGGCAACAAACCGTCATACAGCATAGGACAAGCAACAGCTTGCGCTATGCTTGGTGTGTTTCAGTCCTAAATAATGCCGATCATGCTAAAGCATGAGCCTAAAGAAAAGGCTGATAGCAAGTCAACGGGCTTGACTTGAGGATTGAAACATAACAAGGATAGCACAAGCAAGAGAGTAGGCGCGAGTCGCCAATGGCACTATCATACGTGGCGCAGTAACAGACACGGCGCACATGATAGTGTCTCTCTCATTTATAAGCCAATGGGTAACTGCCCACCAGCAAAAAGGAGATAGTACAATGTCATGCAAACGTTATTTGGTTTCAGTTTCAGTTGTTTTGTTTGTGTTGGTTGCTTCTTTGGTTGCGCCGCTGTTCACCGCTGATGGGGCTGATGCTGGTAACGCGGCGCTTTCATGCCAGTATGGGCAGAAATGGGATAACTCACGCAAGGCGTGGGTGTGCAAAAACTGGTTTGACTATCAGGCTGGGCGTGTTTGGGAGAGCGCAAAAGCCACTGGCAAACAGCTTGATGCCAAGTCTCGTGAGTTTACGGACGGCGTGAACAAGGTCAAGGACGGCGGCAAGTTTGTGGTCAATTCCTGCAAGCAGGGGCAGATTTGCAAATAGCTTGACGGGCACAAGGCTCATGGGGGGTTCGATTCCCCCCTGCACGCTTTTATCCAAGTCCAGAAACAGGAGTGATACCATGAAGCGCGAAACAAAAGAGCTTATCAAGAGTTTTGAGGTTGAATTTGCTAGGAAACTTGCGGCGGCAAAGAGAATGTACCCGAACGAGAGCGAGGTTGTACTTGGGCGTATTTGCCTGAAATACGCCTCATTATCATTCGCGCCCATGTCGCCAGAGCTTGTGAGGATGGATAAGGAACTTGGCCTTTACCTGTAGTATACCAAGTTTATCCCCCTAAAGAAAAGGATGTGGAATTATGTCATACAGTGTCTTGTATCAACTCAACAGTTATGTAACGTCTGTCCGTCTGTTTGCATACTTGCAGGATGCGCTTGAATTTGCCGTGCTACATTGCGGACTGCGGGTGCTTGATTTGCGCCAAGCTCAGTTAGTTTGGGTACGCTAATTTATCCAAGTTTAGACAAGCAATCATAATCATTATGTCAAGTGCTATTCTGGCAAGTGTCCCCCTTCCCTACTCGCTGTAGGGTGGGCAAGGAACACCAGAATAGCGAATGGGAGTAGGAAAATGTCTAACATGAAAAACCATTATGGTAAGTGGGTTGACCTTGAAAAGCCTACAACGGGCGTTGTCAGTAACAATACCATCGTGCAAGCTATCAGTGACGAAATGTACAATGGTATCAACTTGTCCTATGAGGAGTACTTGCAGGAAAACGGCGAGGATTCCGCAGAGGATTATGAAGATTTGCCAAGTGATGATTGGCTGATCGGGGATTGGCTGAAAGACGAAAACGGGCAATACTATCCCGACCCGAACGGGGAATACTCCGCAATCGTTCGGGAGTGTGAAACCCAAGTGGTATTGTCAAAATACGTCCGCAAGGTCAAGGCTTTTTGTTCACCTTGCTTTCCTGGTCAAGCTGATTTGGATTCTGGCGAGGGTGGTTATCTTGCCTATGACGTACCGCCGGAGTTTTACGACTAGCACGCTTGCCTTGACGGGCAAGCGCAACTTGCCCGCCTATTGGCTTGAAAGCAATCCAGAATATCAGGAAAGGGAGTAATAAAGATGTCAAGCTATACGTTCAAAGCTAATGATTCTGATTATCGCGTTACCTTGCACAACACTTACACACAAGACAAGATGGGCAAGTGGATAGTGCGCTATTCCATGCGCCGCTTGTCGGATGGGGTCATTCTGTTTGCTGGGCGTGACTTGCACGCTTCACCACTGGACAAGCCAACGGGCAAAAGCGCGGCGCTTGCTTTGCTCTCATTCCTGACACTGCGCGAAGGTGATACTGATAGCGACTACTTTGACGACTACACGCCCGCACAGTTGGCTTTCCGTGATAGTTCAGACTGTGAAGAATTGCAGTCCTACACTTGCGAGGATTAGGGGGAAACATGAAAACGCAAACGGCTTTTGTTGAAAACGAATGCACTGTCAAGTTTGGCGATAAAGAGTACACTTCCGGAGGAGCTTACATCCTGCCTTGCACGGATGGTAAAATGCGCGGGCTGGTGTATGTCAACCATGAGAAGCGCACAGTAACTGACTGGCACAGCAAGCACATTGCCAACCTTGACACTGTGTCAGACTATCGCGGTAACTTTTGCGCCATGCGCAGGATTACGTTTACGTTGGATGGGCGCAAGTTTGTTGGGGAATACTGCCCTAACTGTGTGGATGCTTGCAAGGTTCGGAGCACCAAGTAAATTTAGGGGAGTGCAAACTGCCCCATAGTCGCCATGACACACGGCGAAAGTAGTGTGTCAATCACGCCAATCTGTGTACTTGGTGGGGCGTGGTAAGCCTTTTCGGGCAGGGTACACAGAGACAAAAGCAAGGGGGGGTCAAATGGACAATTACACCAAAAAGCGACAAGACTATATGGAGCGCAAAATCACACACTCAGAGTATTACTTGTGGCTTGCTGGTCAGTTGGGAATTGCTTGGACTGGTGATACGTTCTTGGGTCACGATGTCTCATGGTGGGCATCAAAGTATGCCAAGGATGCAAACTTGAATAATGTGCCCTTGGCAAGGTTCGATGCAATGTTTGGCATGTTCAGGGTTGCCGCGTACAATGCAGGTTACAAGGCGCCGTCATATTGTGACTGCACTTGCGTTTACAAGGCGGTCATTGCCGCTAAAGTTGAAAGCAAATAAGGGGGGAAAATGGGTAAGTACATTGTTTGCGCTAATGCTGGGTTGGCGAGTGAACCGCGTGCAGTTGGGCGTAGTATTGGCAAGTTGCTTGACGACCTTGACCGCCTTGACAGTTGGGCACTAATCAATGACGGCTGTGACATTCGCAATGACTTGCGTGAAATGCGGGCAAAACTGCGAGATGGACTACTTGCGGACGGGTGGAGAATCAAGGTCAATTCTCGTGACCAGTGGACTGTGTTACCGCCAAAGTGATATAGCACGCCCGCCAAGTTGGGTAAACTACTGAGGATAGTTCACGCGAGATTAGACAACGGGCAAAGGAATACCGCGAGAATGAGCCTAGTATCCCGTTTCGCGTTGTGTTGCGCAGTGACCAGCAAGGCAAAAGCCGCCTCTATCCTGCAAGACGATAGCCCACAGTCCCGACAGTGACTTGCATATAATCCTGCAAGGTTGGGGAGCTTGGGAGTGGTAATGCCTAGTTTTCAGGAAAGGACAAGGAAAAATGCCAAGGGTAAAATATCTCAAAGTGAAAGACGGCAAACGGTTGGGTATTGGCAGATTCCCCAATATCCACAAGTCGGGCAGTGCTTCAGGAATGAAGCGGCTTTTTGGGGGAAAGCCGCGCTTGCTGTGCGCTGTGGTAGTTATGTCTACAAGGTTGATGAGTTGACCTACAGCCAAGCTCACTAGCTTATGTCAAGTCGCCTAGCTTGGCGCTTATCTGCGTGATGGGCGTCAAGTCTTATCTGAGAAAAGGAGTTACAATGGTCAAAATCTATCTTGGGTGTGGTGCGTCAAGGGAAATCTTCAAGAGTGGCACCACGCCAACTTTTGCCAAATACGGCAAAGTGTATTCATACGTCATAGGCCCGTTCAAGACCATGCGCGGCGCTCGTTTCATGCGTGACTATGGCAAGGGAAATCCACATTGCCAAACGGTCAATGATGCTGAGAGATTGGCAAGGGGGTAAAAATGGACAAGGACACAGAGACAACGGTTGTGGTATTTCGCAAGTGGGGCAAGCGCAATGGCGGGGGTATCATTGCGCTGTTTCCCTTGGATACTGATAGCACTTACTTTTGTAACAGTTATGAGCATGTTGGTCAGCACGCCATGGCAAACTATGTTGGTGTGGTGTCACAGTCCACACCAGCAACACCGACGGAGTATGCCAGCCTCAAGTCCGAACTTGAAGCTTTGGGCTACAAGTTGGACGTTCGCAAACGCGCCCCGTCATGGCGTACCCGCTAGGGCGTACCCGAAAACCGCGTACCGCAAATCTGGCGTACCGTGTTTACATTCTCGTACTATGTTTGTGGTACACTACTAGGAAAAAGGAGTCAAAAATGAAAACTGAAATACCTTCCGTTGGCAGTGATAGCCTCATGGCAGATTTGCTTGAGGAAAAGCACATCGGCTACAAGGTTGTCCGCTGGGAAAACTCAAGGTCATTCCGACCCGCCACAGATAGCGCATTGCAATCATTCCGCTATCGTCTGAATCGTGAAACACGCCGAGACAAAAGCACAAGCGGCCCAATCGCATTGTTTGTGGATTCGGAATTAGCTAAAGAGTTCGCCAAGCGCCATGGAACACACATTTTGCTTGTAGAATATGTGCCATCAGAAGTAAGCAAATTGTGGAAAAAGAACCCCCTTTCATTCACGCGGTCACATGGCAGTTACTACGCAGTATCAAATGGAGTTTCCGAAATGCTTGACGGCTTTCCACCTGGCACAATCTTTGCGGAGTCAGTGTACCCGCTTGAGGTTGTTAGCTAATCTACACGGGCAGGGGGAAACTTTGTACCCCCCTGCCCTATCTGAAAAAGGAGTAGTGCAAATGTTTGCAGAATTTCCAAAGCACTCTAAGCAAAAAGTTAGCCTGTTCATTGGGCGTAGTGCGTTCAAGTTTCGCGTGTTCTATCACGGCTATATGGTTCTACTGTTGACGTTCTGGGACACGTGCAGAGCACCAATTCTGTGGGCGAGTGCCCCAACTGGAACTAGGCGCGAGTTTGGCAAGGCAATCTTGGTGAAATAGGTTATCTGAAAGGTGTAGTTATCACGGCGGTTAGCTTTGGCAAGCCCCCAACGGGGAGCGGGCGTTCGATTCGCCCAACCGCCTTTATGGTGGTCACGCTGGACTGACTAAGAATTTGCCACATGGCACTTTTTTGGAAACAGGGGCAGTGTTTCCACCATAGCGTATATGCTGTGACCGTTTGGCAGTTTTATAGCACGATAAGACCACGCCAAGACTTGGCGGAGAAAGTGCGGTTATGCCTCACTTATCTGCTGGCGAGTGGGAGTCGCGTAGAAACTGCCGCCTTATCTGCAAACATTATGTCAAGTAATTGTCCAAACTTAGACAAGGAGTAACACCATGAAAACCGCAAATGTTACCAATACCGTTGACCTGAACTATAACAATGGTTATGTAGAGTGCGCTTGCGGCTGGTACAAGAATTTGGGTAACGGGTTCAACGGCTATCACATTGACGCTTGCCCAGCCTGTACCCCAGAACTTGAGACACGAAATCAGCGCAAGGTTATCACTGGGGGGAATTACAGTGGTTTTCAAGTAACTGTTGGAAATCATGTGTATTTTGTGATTAGTAACGGTATTCACGTTCAGTATTCACGTGATGTTGCATATACAACCCGCTGTGCTACTGAGCGTCAAGCTGACCTGATATAATCTACAAGAAAAGGAGTACCCAAAATGTCATCCAGCAAGCGCAAATGGCAAGTTTGGCGAGAAGATGAAACGCTCCCGACTGATGCGGAGCGACTGGACAGTTCCAAGATTCTTTTTGAGGGGTGCGAGTCTAAAGCCTATGCGTACTACAAAAAGCATGGCGGTAGCAAGGTTGGCTTGCACATTGGTTATGATATTAGCGACAAGGACTAATCTAGGAAAAAGGAGTGATACCATGAAACGCGAAACGAGAGAACTTATCAAGAATTTTCAGGCGGAGTTTGCCAAGAAGCTAGACGCGGCAAAGCAGATGTACCCAGATGTGAACGAGGTTGCACTTGGGCGCATTTGCCTAAAATATGCGGCGCGTGAATTTCTACCAATGTCGCCAGAGTACCTAAAGCTGGACAAAGACCTTGCGCTGTACTTGTAATCTACAATCTTATCCCCCTACCCTACTGAGGTGTACCCATGAGGACACGTAGCAAGAAGTCCCCAGAGCAAATGCTTTGGGAGTTGTACGAGAAGTCAGACAGCGATACACGGAAAGAGGTTGCGGTTGACCTCATTGCGCAATCTGATAACTGCCGCAACCTGAAAGACCTGCTTGCTTTCATGTACCACGCCAGCAATCTTGACATCTTATCTGTGGTGGTAGAAGTATGGTGTGCCAAGCACCAGGACAAGCTAGAGACCTATGGTCTTGGTGAAATCTGGCGCATCGTGCGCCCAAAGTGTACCACGATTCAGGTTATCGTCCTCGCCTACTTTATCCAAGCCGTAGGCCGTAGCGCGTTTCTCGGAAGCATTGATGTTGTGCGCGTATGGCAGCAAGCCCCGATGCGCGAGGTTGGGGCGAAACTTGACCGGATGGGCTTTGAGTACCAGCCTGACGTGGTAATCGAGGCAAAACCAGTACCGCAAATCGAACCGCCAAGGCGCAATCTTTGGCGCATAAGGAGATAGGAGATGGGCGAGATTCAAAAGAAGCAAGAAGCGTATGAGGAATTTTGCGAACGCGGCAAGGAAGGATTGCCGTACTTTGACAAGTATCCTGGAATTTCCCACCACATTGCCTTTGATGCTGGATATGATTCTCAGAGTGCAGAAATCGCCAAGTTGCGCGCAGAGTTGAAAGCAAGCCGTGAACTGTTGCGCCAGTCTCTTGTCCACATTGACACAAGCTTTACTGAGGGGGCACGCGGACTGTATGATGACATCAATGCAAAATTGACAAAGGAGTAGGAAATGAAAACCAAGTTCTCGCCTTATCTTGAGTCAGTCTTGCAAGACGAGGAACGAAAGTCAGAGATTGATGCCTTGCGCGCTGAATTGAAATGGGCGTGGGCTAATCTGCGCTATGAGGTTGATTACGCCAACCTTGAGGCAGAACACGGGTATTGTGTGGTGTGTATGCGCCCAGACTATGACCATGCCGAGGACTGCCAAGCGTTGGCGCACAAGAACGCGGCTGAGAAATTGACAAAGGAGCAGAGCTATGGCTTATCTTGACAAAGGCTATCAGACCTTATCTGAGCTTGACGCCGAGTTGATGAACTGCCATCCTCTTTGGCAGAGTCCCTTTGATTCGCCTGCCGAGTTGTGCGCGTCCTACAAATACCACAAGGGCGGGGACTGGGCAGTTGACGACTCTTATCTTGCTGGGCGAGATTGGGCTATCATTCGGGACTCAGAGAGCGGCGCAATCCGCGTCCTGCAAATGGACGCCAGCGGCAAGTGGTGGCTAACGTTTGAGAACGCGCTTGGAGTTGTGCGCGTTGATGAGAAGGGTACGCAGGAAATCGCGTACCTCAAAGCGTCCGACGATGACCCGAAGTTTAGGTACGGACACTAAAGGAGAATAGGAAAGTGGACAAATACGAGTACAGATTTATCTGGGAAAGTCACGTGTACCTGTGTGAGGCATACAATATCACATGCACAGGCACAGACAGCACGTATAAGCTTTACGATGCTGTCCGAGAAATCAACGGGCAAGTGATCAAAGAGGTGATCTTGCCAGTTGCCGCAACGTGCATTGAGGTCAGCTAGACATAACGCCGCTGGCGTAACCAATCTGCGCTGGCGGTGTTCACAAGGAGAATAAAATGAACGCGCTAGGACGTGAAATCAAAAAAGGCGAGAAGGTTGTACTCAAAAGGGAGTTGTTCAAGCCTGAGTTCCAAGACTTGGCGACTAGAACCGTTGTGGTCACGGGCGGATTTGGGATGCGCCCACACACATCTGGCACTGCGCTTTACGTCAAGTTCTCAGACGGTGAGGAAAGCCGTTTTGAGGGTGACGAAATCAGCGTTGATGAAACCAATGCGCTGTAACCAAGCTGCGCTAGCGGTGTTATAATAGGAGAAGGGAAATGGCTTTCCAAGAAAACTTTGAGGCATTAGGGGGCTATCCAGTGTTGGAACGCATTGCGGCAAAGGTAGCAAGTGACATTGACGCTAGGGACGTGGCGCAAGAGTCAGCGTGGCGCATGTTCAAGAAGTCGGCAAAGTTCGACTCGACACGCGCCAGTTTCTCAACTTGGGCGTACCTGAACGCGAAATATGTTGCTTCTCACACGCGGCGCGGGGTTGGACATCGTACCGCCTCTGGTAGCGTGCCACTTGAGGACGTACCAGAGTCGGTTGCCGTGTCCGAGTCGGCAGAGGACGCTTATCTGTCGGCTGAGGCGGAAACCGAGAAGGCGCGTGCCTGGCGCAAAGTTTCCAGTACCGTTGTTCACGGCAACTTTACGCTCCAAGACGTTGCGGACGCAATGCGCCAGGGCAAGCAGTACGCCGACATTGCAGCCGAGTTGGGCATGACCGAGGGTGCGTTCAAAACCGCAATGTCACGCGCTTATGCAAAGGCAAGAGAGGCGTAAGTGGTTGACGGTCAAGGGCTACTCGGTGACGAGTTTTCAGTACCCAAGAAGGAACGCAAACCGCGTACCGAACCAGCTTTGAGAAACTTTGCGCGCTGGTTCGCGGACAGGTTCATATCTGGCGGGTGGGATAGCCTATCTGAAAGTGGGCAGACATCACTAATGTATCAGTCCAAACTTGTACTGACCACTGGCTACAAAGGTTATCCCCCCTGCCCCATCGAGTTATGTAAAGCAACTCTGGAAGCCATAGCTGGTGGTAAGTTCCCTGCATTTCGCCATAGCATTACAAGCGTTTTTGTGGTAAACTGGACGGACAGGGATTCGCCAGAACCATACCGAGTTCGCGCTGAGCGAGGCGAGGGCGTCCCAAAACCGCCCCCGATTTGGCAAACTGGTTCATACCGCAAATGGTACGAGAAGTATGGGCAAGTTCCACAAGCAAGGGAGAAGTACCGCTTATCCATCGAGTCATGGGAACGGGGAATCCAATGACAACTTCATTGCGGAGGGAGAAATGTCTGATAGCATGGATACTGAATCTGGATGTGGCATGGCGATTGGCTGTATCGTCATTGTTTTCGTTTGTGTGTTGGTGCTTGCTGCCTTGATTTGGAGTTTCGGAGGCGGCGGAAATTCAATGATTGTTCATTAGGAGAAGGTGAGATGGGTGAAAAATGACGATGATTGGGGCTGGGTTCTCAGTATCATTCTCCTCATTGTAGTCTGTGCGATTTGTTCAATTGCCGTGTATACTCTAAATGGCAATTCCATGATTATCCACTAGGCTTGGTTGTCATTGTGGAAACGCAATGAATGGCCGAAGAACGCAAGATAGTGTGCCAGCTTGCCAACCAAGTCTTTTTATCCGTTAGTCCCCTAGAAGGAGTACCAATGAATCATATAGCGATGGGCGCATTGTCAGTTATGGGACACGGAAATACACAAGAACTTATCGCGCTAGGACTTCGCCCCGATCTCATTCCACAGCAAGACGACAATGACAAAGCGGTGGCGCGCATGTACCAAGAAGCGGTGTACGCCGTTACAGGCGGTCAACCAAACAAAGTCAACTTGACTAATCTCCTGAGCCGCCTTCCCCCAATGAAGATAGACGTTCCAAGCATGATTGCCGTGTGGAATGACGGGCACGGTTCTGATGCTGGAACACTTGTCACTCTTGCCAAGAATCAGCATGTCCTAAGCCAGTACCGAGAATGGCAAAGGAGAGAGTACGAGTTTGGGCAGTTGCCCCTAGAGGAACAAGTACGCCGGTTGCCAGCACTGGCGTCAGAGTTGGAGCAAATTGCCAAGGGATACCAGTCCTATGACCCAACCCCAAACCTTGACGGGCCAGTGATGTCTATTGTCATGCCGTTTACCAAGACATTCCTAAACACGGCTTTCCAGGGCGGAGTGTGGAGTCATTGTAATACGCTGATTGTAGGTAGCACCGAAAACGGAAAGACCACGATGACCATTACCATTGTGTCAGACCTTCTCCTGCAACTCAGAGACTTAGGGCGCAAGGTTGCCGTACTCAAAAATGAATGGGATTCATCCTACTACTTTATGCGTTTGTTGTGCGCGGCAGGTATCCCCTGGTCACACATTGTTGAATACTCCAAAGCAAAGAAGGCTGGCTTTGACGTGTCAATCTTGCCGAGTTGCCAAGAGATTGAATACTGGTCTGAGGTCATCAAAAGCACGGTGAGGCTCTATAAGCGCGACATGATGACTTTGGCAGGAATCAAGCAAATCGTGGAAATGGAGAATCCAGTCACCCTATTCCTAGACACGATACAGGGAGCGCAGATTGCCCCGTCTCGTACCCAAAGCCAAGCATCAGCACTTGAGGAGTTTGCCTATGGAGTGGGTGACGTTGCGGTAAATCATGGCACATGGCTTGTCTTGTACTCGCAACTAACGGGTGAAGATGAGCGCACAGTTCGCAAGGAGAAGGACTTGCCTAATCTGCGCGGAAAGGGTTCGGGCGGTCTTGGGGATGCCGTTCGCACAGGCTACTTGCTTATGCGAGATTATGACGTACCCAACTCTGGCTGGCTGGCGTGCAAGAAGATGGAATTGCCGCCCCCTGCTGACGGAAAGCATGATGACGTTCATTTCATGTATGACAAGGAAACGATGACGTTTGTTGACGCTATTGTGGAACACGTCTATCTTTAGGACAGTGAATTGAAAATCGGATCGCGCCGCGAAAAGGAATGAGGCAATGAAAAAGTACACTTACTTCGTGAGCTATTCATACACGCAAAATAATCCGCAAGAGTCAGGATTTGGAATGATGGAAGTATTGTCATTTAAGATTAACTCTTGGGACAGAGTAACAGAGATAGTGCAAGCCATCAAGGACAAGTTTGGATTCTCGCTTGTCACTATCCTGAACTTCCAACTCTTGAGCGCGACAGAGGCGCAAGATGACAATTATTGAAGGTATTCGCATCTTCATTGTACTGATGTTATGTCTAGCACTCATGGGGCACTAGTGTAACCAAAATCAAACACTGGTGTTATAATATGCAAAGGAGACAGGACATGGTATTATTAGTAGCGGCAGTATTTTTCGTGTTGGCAATCGCCTTACTAGTTGGATTGAATGGAGAGTAAAATGTCAAATGACGATAAGTCACTTGTGATCCGAGAAGAAGAAACCGTCGTGCTGGCAGAACCAAAAGACCAGCGAATCGCAATGACTCCGCAGTTTGCCGACCAGCTTGCCAAAGCAATTGGCAGTGTTCACCCTCTCTCAATGGACGGCACAAACGCTTTCCACCATTACGACTACCCAACAATCGCCCAAGTGCGCGGCAATGCTGGGCAGGCATTAGCGCAAGCGGGCATTGGCATTGTTCCAGAAATCGTCAAGTGGGGACGCGACAAGCGCGAGACTGGTAGCGGAAAGACTTCCAACGTTACCTTTGTCCAGCTTCGCATGAGATTGTTTTCCCCCAATGGGCAGCTTGAAGTAGGCTGGGGCGGCGAGTCAGAGGACATGACCGACAAAGGATTGCAGAAAGCCGTGTCCGCTGGCGTCAAGTCCTTTCTAATGGCGTTCTTGCTCATGCCTTATGGCGAAGATGAAAACGATGACGGCAAGACTGACGCAGAGATTCGCAAGCAGAAACCCGCCCCAGCACCCAGACCAGTCACGCCTACGCCCGTACCGCAAAATCCTGCTGTGCAAGACCCAAAAGCGGGCGGCGGTTCTGCCATGACTACGCCACAGAGTACAGCGAGCGAGCAGAAATCTGACCCGCCCAAACCCCAACAAAATGCAGTCCAAACTTGTACTGAACGCCCATACCCGCCAGAAGTCATCAAGGCAAAGTTGCAGGAATGGGCAGGAAAGAACTCTGAGAAATTCAATGCGCTTGGCGGCAAAGAACGCAATGCCTACATTGAAAGAATGGAAACCAAGCGCAAGGGAATTGCTCCATTCATGGAGTCTGCGTTCACTGACTTGGACGCCAATAAGCGCATGGAAAAGCGACACGGCGTCTTACAGTACCTAGTCAACAATCCCTCTGTGAAAGCCGAGGCTATGCCAGTATGGGTAGTCGAAGCTTTTGCGAAGTGGCTTTTCGGAAATGCAAATGTCTCATTCAAGGCAGAGCCGAACAGCGTTGTCGTCAAGGAAATCATCGGAATCGAGCACGCCGTAGTGCTTGCAGTCGAACCAGAGGAAACTTTCGAGTCACTTTGCGTGAAGCTGGGCGTGACGCCAGAGAACGCGCAAGCGCACTACCGCGCAATGTGGGGGGAGTTTGACCAAGAACGCGCTACGCTAAACATGAAGGTTTGCGTGAACACTGGAATCAAGATTGACAGTGCCGGAGCAATGGCACTCGCACAGAGCTAAAGGAGTAAAATGTCTAAACCACTCAGTAGTTATCACGGCAAGGACAGGGACGCGGCGATTGCGCGGCGTATTGCAAGCAGAACTATGGGGCTTGGGTACTTATCTGCGATGGAAGCCGCCGCTATCCACAAAGACCTTTCCAAGAAGCAACTCGACAAAGCACTTGCCGAGTTTCACAACAGGCAAGTCGCGGCTAGGGGTTGAGGTGTTGGCTCAAAGCAGGGCGTGAAGGGGCGTCCTGCCAAGCGTGGCGGGGCTAGTGGATGGACTAGCCCCGCCTATCAAGGTGAAAGTATGCTGTGGGATAAGAAAGCGCCAAGTGTAGACGGATACTATTGGCTAAAATTGTTCGGCAATGTTTCTCTTGTCATGGTTCGTGATGGTCAGGTTGGGTGTTTTGGAATTGAAGAACCATGGGAAGTGGAAAAAGTATCTTCATTTTCCGCAGAATGGATCGGCCCACTTGATATTCAGAAGCCGGAATAGGCAAAATGGACACATTAGCCATAGTGCCAAAGTTTAGGAAAGACACACCGCTTGCTCCTGAACGGGGAGCATTTCTATTCAGGCTATTCACTCGCAAGGCTGGTATTGAGGCGGACGCGCAGTCATTCTATGAGGCACGCCGTCTCCTGCACCACTATCTCATCTACTCTCTTGAACTCTGGCGGTATGCCAGAGACGTTACGCAAGACGGAGAGGTTGTGTACCGATTCAACACTCAAGAGGATTACATTCAATATCTGAATGACACCCCCAAAGAGGAAGGCGGCTGGCACAGGGCAGACTTTTTCAAGAAAGTTGGTTGCCTAGACAAACTTCTTGAAAAAGGCATGGGCGTCAACAAGGCGTGCAACTTTATCGCACGGCAACCTGGTGCGGCACTTGCCCTTGCGCTGTCAGAAGGCAACACGTTTACTCTTGCAGGCGGAAACCAAGTGTCTATTCCGCAACTTGCAGAAGAACTTGTAGACGGAACACAGAGCGCCGCACTTGAAACAGTACGAGCCGCCAAAAAAGAACCGTATCAGTACATCAAGTCCGCAGTGTGGTATCCCAAGACAAAGGTTCTTGAAGTTGAGTTAGTCTTTATCACCTATGACGATTCAAACTTCAAGGATGAGGACGTTCGAGTTATCATTCTTGAGGGCTTTCGCAAGAAGGAGAACGCAGATGTTGTCTTGGGGCACATCTCAAGGTTGGAGGTTGCAGATGACTAGCAAGACAATTGGTAGCATTTATTCCAGCTTGGCTAATTGCAAAAAGCTTACTGTTGACATTGAATATGATGAGGGGAAACTATGGAATGATTGGGAAGATATTGAAATGCTTGTCAATGAAGCCAGGCTTGTCATCGAACTTCTAAAGAAAGCCGTAGCGGAGCTTGATGAGCATGAGAAACAACTGCCCAAGAATGGAGAGAAGGGTGAAAAGTGAAAGGGTTGTACTAGTAGTGTCCGACCCTCATTGTGGACACAAAGTTGGTCTAACACATCCAGACTTTGATTCAGTTCCTAGCAAAAACAACAGCGTTGAATACGCATTGTGGAAGTATCGCAGAGAGTGTTGGAATTGGTGTTGTGCAACCGCAAAGGAAATCAAGCCAGATATAGTTATACTCAATGGGGACGCAGTGGACGGCAAGGGTGACAAGACTGGCGGAACTGAACTGATAACATCTGATAGGGGCGAACAGGTTGACATGGCGGTTGCACTTTTGGAACAATTTGGTGCAAGAAACATCTACATTAGTTTCGGCACTCCTTACCACAGCGGCAACTTCGAGGATTGGGAAAAACAGGTTGCCGACAAGGTTCATGCTGACAAGATTGGCTCACACGACTGGCTCTCAGTAAACGGATTAGTGCTTGACTATAGACACCACGTTTCGTCATCCTCAGTCCCATACGGAAGAACTCTCTCAATCTCTCGTGAGCGAACGTGGAATCTCATGTGGAGTGACAAGGACTATGGGTTTCCACGCGCCGATGTGCTTATTCGTTCGCATGTACACTACTTCTCATACGCTGGGGGCAGAGGTTGGCTTGCAATGACAACGCCTGCTCTACAGGGCATTGGAACGAAGTTCGGGGCAAGACGAATGAGCGGAACAGTTGACTTTGGTGTGGTGTCTTTCAAGATTCGTGATAAGGAGAATTGGACATGGCAGTATCATCTTCTGGAAGCGTCAAAAAGGCTCCCAATAGAGGCGTAGCAAATCTACTTGAGCGTTTGACGCAAGAGGTTCTGCTTGGCACTCTACAGGATGACGATGTAACAATTGCTCGTCTTGCCTCGTCTGCAAAGGTATCAAAAGATACCGCGTCTAGGCGTCTTGAGGAAAAGGTCAAGTCAGGAACACTTTACCCAGTAAGGGTGAAACGCCCTAGTGATGGTAGAGTAGTGACTGCATATCGTGAAAGCCCCTCTGCGTGAGGGGCTTTGTCTTACTTCGTACTATCCTTTGTACACAACTCAATCTCGAAGTCATGTTCCTCTTTGGCGTTCTGAGCACCAGCCCATAGCAACAAGGCTGAGATAATGAGTGCAACAACGCTAACCTTGACCTCATTATCAATGCCAGGAATGAGGGCAACAGCGGCAGTGAGAAGTACGCCAAGTGCGCGTTTTACGTTTACATCGCTCAAGTACAGTTTCAAGAACAGTTCCCAATCCACCTTTATCACCTCCCTTCTCTCAAGAACTTTGCGCCCATATAGGGCGCGTGATACCGTGTTGCTGTAATACTTCTAAGAGTTCCTCCACGCGGCTGTACCAGATTTGCAGTTGGCGACTTTGCGCCTCAGCCGCTTGCCGCATTGCCCCCAAGTCTCGGTTCAATTCAATAATAGTTTTCCCATCTAGTTCACTTCTCTTTTGAAGTTCCACAACCTTTTCCTCAAGTGCCCTAATCCTCATCTCATACACTTCTTTGCTTTGCCTAAGCAAACCATCTGATGTTTCAATCTCAATCTTCTTCGCATCCGCCTTTGTCTTGTGCGCCTCTGCGCGAGATTTTAGCAACACTGATATTGCTGTAATAATTCCAGCTAGACCGCCGACAGCAGCCACAATAATAGCTATAACTTCTGGGACGCCCATCTCAAACTCCACTAACCTTGTGATACACTAGCCAGCCCCACACCGTTTTTCTCGGCTCTAATATGGTAAAGACCTTCCCCGCCTCAGCCTCATTATCTCCCCACATAACGCCGTGAAGCGTTTCTCCACTGGCGTAAACAATTCTGGCAATCCTATATCCAGCAATGAAACGGTCTGCATAAAGAAGAACCTGCACCAAATTTCCCTCTTTCCAGTTCTTCTCAATGTCTTTCAGGTCGGCATCGGATAGCAGATTCGCGTTGTACTTGTAGACTCCACTGCCAATCACAACGTCATGCAACGCTGGCGCGGACTCGAACTGCGTGCGTAGCTCAAGAACTTGCGTCTCAAGTTCTCTTGCCTGAGACGCAATCTTGTCAGCCTGTTGCGTGACTATCTGCGCGGTAAGCGATAGCGAATCTGCTATCTTTTCGAGTGTCATTCTACCACCGGCATACTCACGATAACATCTGCGAAGCGCGGCAACTGCTCCGCGTTGTTGACCTCTCCGCCCTCTCCAAATGTGTAACTTCCGAGTGAAAACCAACTCATGCCTAGCACGTATGGGTCTTTGGCAAGTTCAGCAAGATACCACGCCATGTCAGACCATGGGTTTTGGTTCTTGTTGCCGCCAGGCCAGTAGCACTCTGTAATGGCAACCATGGGCATTTGGTAGCCAAGCGCATCCATGCGTTGCTTGAACATTCGGTATCTCAGTCCAGTGCCGTCTTGATAGGCTTGCTGGAAAAGCGGGCGTCCAGCTTCAACGCTCCCGTCATGGCAGGCTAGAATGTGCCCGTGCTTGGCGGCATAGTCTAGGGCGGGCGCAAGGACATCCAACTGTTCTGGCTCTGGACACCCACTAGAGAATGACCCAATGGCAACCTTGAATCCGTGTTCGTCAGCATACCTCATGCACTCAATCCAAAAGTCGCGCTGGTTGATGAACTGAATCTCTAGTGCGCCGTTCGGTTCATTGCACACTTCCAAGTAGTCTGTCACTGCCCTGTCAAACTTCCATCGTTCGCATAACTCATACATCCACTGGTCAGCAATGTCCTTTGTGTCTAGTGTGTCCCATATCCAGTCATTTCTTGGATTGTCATCATCGCTGGATAGTGGGCGTCCCCGCCAAATAGTGACGGTATCTGGTGACACTGACTTGGCTTGCATCAATGCCCCGCCGTCAAAGAAGGACTTGATGACACCTACAGGTCTGCCAGCATCAGCGCACCGTTGCAGGAAAGCGCCGTATCCCTCATGCGAACCAGTGACTTCAATGTGTAGTCCGCCCATTGACCTCCCGCGCTTGTAGATTGGAGCAGGCGGGACGGGCGGATCAACTTTTTTTGGGCGGAACTCTACCTTGACACTAGGATACCATTGTGCATACCAGTCTAGGTATACTTGTTTCTCTGCATCGGGAATGTCCCACAGAACAGCGGTTCTATCATCCAAGTCACCCACGCCCGCGTCATCATAGCTTCCGCCACAGGTTGCTCGGCTCTCATGCCACGCAATCGTTTGAATCTCAAATGCACGTGATAGCGTGGCTTCTTGCGGTATGACGTGGTAGACGCGCTTGTACTGCTCCCTCGGAGCGCCGCGTCCACTTGGCTCTGTCGCCACTTCAAGCACTGGACGCGAGATGTAGGCGTTTGAATTGTGGAATCCCCAAAGATTGTCAACCATAATGAAAACTGTGATGGTAGCTGTCTCTGGCGTGAACTCTAGTGCGGGCAGGTTCGCAAAGTAGTTATAGATGTGCGCGCCAATTCCCCAAATGACGCTTGCCGCAAATGGGTTGTCTCCCCCTGCGGGGTCATAGCCTACTCGGAAGCGGAAGTTTATCTTGTCATCATTCAGCCCCGCACTCCCCTCAAGTTCATTGAAAGCCGAGTAGCCAATGCCATGTGTGTAGTATGCGGCGTTGTCCTCTGGGTCATTGTCGTCATGCGCCCATGCGTGCGCCCTACAACTCAGTCGGTACTTTGTATAAGTTTGGACAGACACCTTCTGAGAAAGCCAGCCGCAAATCGTACCGTAAAGCTTGAACATGGTGACGGAATTGCTTCCATCCTCTACTCTGGGGGGCGCAAGGTACGGAATAACGTGTGCAATCTCAAGAATCTCTGGCTTCAAGACTTGCTTCACGTTGGGGCGTCCTCGTGGCCCATACTTGTTGAAAGCACCCAAGTAAACTCGCCCATCTTTGGCGAATCTCCACAGAGAACCCTCATCTAGGCATCCAGATTCCCACCCATTCGGGATGACTAGGGCGTTCTCGTTTTTCGGTTCATAGTGACTGGAATCAAACAGCGGATTCTTTAGAAGGTTCATTGCGTAAACTCCCTGAATCCAGAAGTGTCCTGTTCTGGTTGTGGCTCACTCGGCGGATTGGGCAATGGGGATACGAAAGGCGGGCATGGCGGCGGGACGGGATAACACGTGTCATTCTCGTCATGGTAGCCAGGCACACACGGAACTGGACTTTCAAACGCCAATGACACAGTGTTCACCGTAAACACAATGACGATTGCGATGATTACCGTAATTGCAAGTACCCTATGCAGGTTCATTTTGTTTCTCCTTTCCCTCTTTTAAGATTCCCTCAAGCAAGTCAATTTGACCAGACAGATAGGCAAGGCGATTGTTTGCCTGCTTCACTGTCTCATCCCGTTCTTGTTTCAGCAATTCTAGCCGTTTCCTCAAAGTTTCCTCATTCATGTTTCCTCCTTGCTCAAGTATACCACAAATTGTGATTAGCTCATAATACCATTCGCAACGAGGGCAGCGCGAATCTTGACGACGAGTGCGTGTAATGCACTCATGTTAGCGCCACTATCAAGCCCGTTAGCACCCGCTGCGTATGCCGCCAATGCCCCACCACTCGCATAGGCCGTTTGAGCGGCAGCGGCATTGCAACCAAACGCGCCCGCTACCGTTACCGCGCCGCCAGGAGCTATATACAGTCTGTTTGTAGCCCCTTCGTTTATCTCGATTCCCGCGCCCTTTGATACATTTGATTCCAGCCCCCAGATCTTTGTTCCGGCATTGGCGTACCACTCAATACCCCCATAGCACGCAGCAGCATCCGTCCGTGTTATACGAATCCAGGGATATGTTACTCCAAACGCGCCGACGATATTTAGGCGTGCTCCCCCGACGGCTACTGGATTTCCCCCGATCCCAACGTTGCCGTCTACAATGAGACTGTCGGGAGTTTGCCAAGTATTGGCTGCACCTCTATACCACAACACATCTCCTGCCGCACCTGCTTTGTATCCGCCAGTGTTGCCGTCTGTCAGTGCATTGAAAAACTTTGCGCTTGATGCGCTCGCTCCTTCCGAGAGCGTCACGGCATCCGAGAACGTGAATCCTGGACTTGTGCCAGATGCGTCAAGAGATACCACACCAGCAGAAGATACGCTAGTTATGAAATAAGCCGTGTCAGATGCGTACTGTGTTACTGTTCCAGACCCATAGATGCACACCCTGAATCCAATATCTCTGGAATCATCCCAAGACCCACCCCAATACATTCTTCCGCCTAGATATGGGTTCAAGTAACTGTCATAGATTTGATTGCCGCTGTTTGTTCTTATGGTATAAATACTACCAGACACCATGTTGACGGTAGTGTTGAAGTAAATCCTTGTAGAATAGTAACCACCTATTGTATCGCCAGCAGTGATGATTGACCCGCTTGCTATAACAGTTCCGTTTATATCCTCGTATGCCCTGAGAGTAAAATCAGATGCAATAGCCCCCACAACTTGGGCTATCTCAATATACCCAAGCACCCCAGATAGCCCACACGTGAAAGATTGTCCTTGTGGACTTGATCCGAGGTTCTCATTCGTGGAGTAATTGTACTGGTCAACTATCAATGGGCTTGATATTTGGAGTGCTTTCACATTGTTTGTTTTGATGACAAGCGGATTGAGGTCAGTTGTACCAAGAAAGTTTGATGAACTAGTACCAGAATTTCCCGTGATAAGCCAATTTGTTTGTGATTGCCAAGACGGTGCAGAACCAGACCCATTTGAAGTAAACACCTGTCCAACCGTCCCTGCCGGTAACGAGGTAAGTTGCTTGCTGGCATTTGCGTAAATAGCAGTCGAGGCGGTCAGGCCAGAGTCAATTACTTGACCCGCTGTTACCGACGTGGAGAACACGCCCAGCCCCGCCGCAACTGCCGCACGATATGTGACCGTTCCTGACACGAGATTGTTGACAAGAACAGAACCGCCCAAGTTCAGTACATTGGAGTTGTTTTGGTATGCGTCAAAGTCCGCTCCTTCAAGAGTAGACAAGTAACAATTGACTGTAGACGTGCTTGTACCAGTAGAGATTGACGCAACCGCAATGTCGAGCGGCGTACCCGCCAATGCACGGACGGTGCATGATTCAATGTTTAGGGTAAGAGTATTGGCGTCGTTCAGGTTCTCGCAAACAAATCCATAGGCGGACGTTGCCCCCCCTACTACTGTCCCCGTGACGTTGTAGCAGTCAACAGTTGCGTTCTTTGTTGAATTACTATCATTATACAGACGGATACCAGAAGCCGCGTCATTATGGGACGTAACGTAGAATGTGACATCACGTATAATCACGTCAGAACTATAGATGTTTATTCCGCGCTGAACTCCATTGTCATCTACGATAACATCCAGCCTTGATAGCACTACGCCTTGCAAGTTCTTTGCAGTTCCAACGTCTGTGCATCCTGCCCCTGTAAGATTGATTGACAGGTCAGCTATCCTAACATTGTCACTGGTTATATTGAAACACACAACGGCGTCAGTGTCGCTAGATATTAAAGTCCCGTGCCCAGCGGTGACTGGTGCTGTTAGAAATCCTGCATTGCCCTGTCCTACAATGTTCAACTGCTTGCTGACCGTGATACTTGAGGTAATAGTGTATTGCCCAGACGCAAGCATAAGCGTATCACCCGCAACAGCATCATTTATGTATGTTTGAATGTCTCCCGTCAAAGGAACAAATATGACGTTTCCTGCCGACCAGTCTATTGACCCACCAACTGTCAGACGTTTTGTAGAGTTATTCCAAGTGAAGCTTCCACTAGCCCCGAACGCACCCGCGTTGTTGTACTGGATTTGCGTATCACTGCCAGCAACACCACCTGCCCCGCCCTCATTGAAGAACTTGCGAACGTCCTTTGAAATTGCTCCGCTGGCAATTGTGCAGATAGGATTGTACGTACTGCCGCTTGCGGTTGGAAACTGAGCGTCAATGTGCAAGTTCTGATTCACGTCCAAATACGCTTTGCCATCAGCAACAGCAATGTTCCCGCCTGCATAGTCAATGTATGAACTGCCCGTAGTCCACCAGATACCAGGGCGGACTGACAAAACCCCGCCAGAGATTGACGGCTCAAACCAGCGAGACGGCAGCCCCCAGAACCGCATACGATTCAGGTTATCCACAAGACACGCAATGCTTCCAGAATACCCAGACAGGCTTCCAGAGTAGGCTAGTTCTGTGGTGTCATAGGTGACGTATCTCTGAGACAACAGCCCAGAGAATCCGCCAGGGGGCGTTCCACTGCCCCCACTCCCAGAAGTAGCTCCGCCCAAGTTGATTGGCATGAGCGCAACGTTGTTAGCCTGCCTCTGCAAAAGCATTAGCAAAGTTTGTGGAAACTGTCTGGTAGTGTCGTATGTGTTCATGCGTTATCCATGTCCATAATGCAGTAGATAGGATTAGGGAACGAGCCGCTTGTCCAGAAGTTTTGCCCATCATCACTGGACACAAACAGCCAATTCACTGCGTCCACGTCATAGTGCGGCAAGGCAATGACGCAATATGTCTCAAGGTAGCCATTCTTCATAGTGTTGGCAACTGCCCTGCCAGAGATAAATCCCTGTCCAGGGTCAGCCCCAGCGTGCCACGCCATGTCAAGAATAGCAGAACCAGTCGTAGATTGCCTGCTCCAAGTTGCTCCGCTGTCATCACTCCGCAAGACACTCTTGTATGTATATCCTGTCCTCTCTCCAATTCTTGCCCAGACGTAAATCCTCTGGTGCTTGCCATCCCATGAGGCAAACCGCTTCGGCAAGTAGTCTCGCAAAGTTCCTGGTGCGTATAGGTGCTCACCTGCTACCCACTGCCCCAAGTCATCATTTGGATATGTCGAAAGCTGAACAGCAGGGACGCCAGAGTACACCTTGCTCGTCGTGAATGAAAGCAACCCATCTGACCCGCTTGGCTCAATTGGAGACGCCCATCCAGCGAAGCGGGGTGATGCGCTTTGGCTGAATGTTCCTGTCGCCAAGTCAATTGCGCGCTCCTCGTCATTCACAACCGGATTGGCCTGAGTCGCGTACTCAATCCATTGCTTGTCATCCCCGTAGGGGGGAGTGATATACATTGTCCAAGGCCAAACAGCGGGCGTTGTGGTGTCATACTCTTGCAGATATTCTATGTTCCCGCTTCGGTCAACCTGCAAGACCTCAATCATAATCTTTGAGGCGATGTAGGCAGTGGCGACAACATAAATACCCGTGTTGTCATTTGCCTTTAGCTCGACAAGTTCAATAGTAGCAGCGCCACTCCCGCTGGCTGTTGTTAGTATCAGGTTTTCGTCTGGGCCCGACTCTCCCGTTGGCGTGAAGTAACACGCCACAATTCGTTCCCAGGGTGTCCAGTCCCAATCTCCCGTAGTCTGGTCAGCAGGCGGCAAAAGCTTTGGTGTGTAGAATATCCCGCGAGTTGTGCAGCACCACGCCCCCCTCGCGTCAGTTGACCACGGGTCACGGATAATTCCGCTTGCTCGGAAGAACGTAGATACTGTTTCTTCCCCCGTAAAGAGTTGCCCAAAGTCGCCAGTCAATCCCTCTGACTTGTCATACCATTCACAGAATGTTCCATAGTGGAATGTGCTACCGCTTCCGACTCCCCAAGCACCAGTGATGTCGGGCGTCACCCACACCCTAGCCGTGTTCACGGGGTCAGCCACACTATCACGCTCATATGATACGCCCACCACCATTGGCTTGTGCGTGTAGATAGTGGGCGGTGTAGGCGGAGCGAAGCCATAGATTTTAGGGCATCTTGCATTTGTCACAATGTCAGTCCTGTATCCCCGTTCATCTGCCAACTCGTTTATCTCCGTGATAGTCCCCTCTGCGTCATAGCCGTCAAACTTGTCATACACTCTGACTTTCTTGCCCAAGTTCGCGCCATAAAGACCCAACACGGTGATCGTATCCTGCTCGACAAGTCTATTGTACTCGTCAAGCAATCTATCTGCCACGTCCTCAGCCTCCCCTGGTTGTCCAATCATCGGGTTAGCCAGAATAGCTATCCGGTCATGCGGAAACATATTGCTACCACTGGCAGAGTACACAAGTCCAGTCCCATAGATGAGTGCTTTGCTACGGTATGAGACATCGCTGGTAACTCTATTGCATCTAGTTGTTATCCCCTCAGCGTCAATGGCAACGTCACTGCCAGAACCGAAGTCGGTGAAAGTAAATGTCCCATCCCCTTGCGGTCTGAGATATATCCCCGCAAATGTCATTACGTTCTCAACCACTTCCCACAGAGGCGGGTTGTACCATTTGTACGGGTACATCACTATTGGGTCGGCTGTGGCGTCATACGCCGCATAGATTCCAGCAATGACCACGTGCCTCAAAAGGAAGCTGGAACACGTCTCGTTCTCGTGTGTCCACAAGTCCCCAACCTGATACCAGTCTTGCAGTTTTTTGATGTCCCTGTGCTGACAGTATACGGTGTACTCTGTGTTGCCGCCCGACCACTGTTTAGTGGTTTTAGCAATTGTCCCAACAAACCGTGACGTTCCGTTTGTCCAAACTTGGACAGAGTTACCAGGGTCAAATAAGGGCGCAGAGGGCAAGAACCTAAAGGTTGTAAAGCAGGTAACGTTACAAATGTCCTCTTGAAGCTCATAACTCAAGAGGTAGTCACTATAGTCAATTCCCCCAACTGACACCGTTACTTTTTGCACGTCAACCTACATAGGTAGGGAGCATCACTTGATAGCCTGTGTGAGATTTGGTTCACAAACCACAGCCCAGAGACGCCAGTATTCGGCTCAGTAATTTGCACGGTAGCCCTAGCGTCCAAAGATGGGTCTCCATTGACCTCAAGGATAACCGTCTCTGTCAGCTTGTTCATTCTGGACAGGTTGATGCTTGCCGTCTCTGCCGCCATCTCATTTGTGTCAATCATGGAGTAGGAGATGATTGCAGTTTTGTAGTAATTTGCTGGCAGGTATGGAGAAGCCGCCTGTGATATTGCTTGTACCCCAGATGCGCCGTAAACGACAACTTTGTTACGCAAGTTCTCGTCAGAACGGGTGTACTCAATCTGCTTTATTGTGCCAGAGTTGCCGCCTACAAATGTCTTGCTTGCCACAAGTCCTGGTTCATCAGCAATGCGAGACAGGTGAACATTCCCAGAGTTATCGGCGTAGACGTACATGCCCGTAATCTGGTTTATCCATGTAATGACATCCCATGCGTTAGCCGTCTGGACTTTGACTGGCTCTGGGCCCGTGGCGAACTGGAACGTCGGGTATGGCGTCCAGTCATCAATGACAAACTCATTGGCTATTGAGGCATACAGCAGGATTGACTTGGCAAGCGCAAGGTGACTGATGTTAGACCAAGTAATCCCCTCATCAATGTTCTCTGGCGCGAACCAGTATTCCACAGGACGCTGTATGATGTCCTCTGCCATGAACTCCCACACGTTCTCAGGTCTGCGTCTGGATACCTGCTTCACTGTGCCATAGAACACAGTCGTATCAACGCCATTCTGATTGATGATGCCAGTTACAGTAGTCCCAATGTCGAACTCATACTGATATGGCACAGTAAACGTTAGACGCTTGCAGGGGGAGGCATAGTTTGTGTTTGTCTCTCCACGCATTACCTTGTGGTCATTGACTTTTAGATATGTGCTCATGGTTGGTAGTATAGCGAACCTGTGCTAGTTAGTTCTGCGGCTTTCCCGCCACAATCGTACCAATAATCTGCGTAGTTCAGCGCCATCCTTTCCTGCTTGGACAAATTGCCAACAAACACATAACTCCCACTGTTACTCCGATAGTCAGTGTAGACAAATATCGTTCCAGCAATGGCTCTGCTTTCAATGTAGTCCATATTGCCCTTGCCATACACCCAGAAGCGGAAGGTATACTGCGTTGTCTTTGCGCCCACTCGCTGGAACGTGCTGTGGTCAGCGTCCAGTACATTGTGCTCCACAATAATAGGCTGGATGTCAGCCTGTTTCTCGTACACGTTGACGGTTATCGTACTGCCGCCAGAGAACGCGAAAGTATGTGCCATGTGTCACCTACTGCGTAATCATCGGAGTTCCGATAGCGAACTCTGTCAGTCGTCTTGCCATGGTTTCTTGGATGGTTGGTGTCATGGCCTGTCCGACTTTCACTGAATCTAGCTGAACTGCAACAGTTATCGGTGAAATAGTAATTTTGTTCTCAATTGTCTGCGGCATTTGGCTGGCTATCATTGGCAAGAATGTCTGGAACTGCTTCTGAATGTCACCAGTGTAGGGCGTAGGTTCTTTGGTGATGGTAGGCAGGTATGCACCGCCCGGATATGCGTCTGTTGCGCCTGGCGCTGTAGTGCGCCCAACGCCACCAGTTGCCGCTAGTCCAAGCGCCTGAGAAAAAGCATCCAGACTGGTTTTGCTTGTGTCTGCCGCCGTGCTCATATTGAACAGAGATGTCATTGACTTGTCTGATGCGGTTTGCTGCCCAGCGAACATTGCCAGAATTGAGGCGTCCTTAGCCTTCTCTGCCGCCAGCTTTTGCTCTGTCTCGGCAATCTCCTTCATAATCTGTTCACGGCGTCGGTTCTTGGCTTCGTCCTCTGTCTCCCCGCCATGCTCCTTGATTAGCTTCTGGCTCTCTGCCGTGAGAGGTACAAGAAGCTTTGCACCAGTCGGGATATTCCACTGCCCCTCAAGCTGGGCGCGTTTCTTCTCAGTTTCATTCAAGTCCTCAAGACTACTCCGCAGGTCTTTCAGCCGTTCCTCTAGCCCACTAGTACGGCTAAGTGTCGGTAGAATCTGTGGAAGGAATACAGCCGCCGCGCCAGTAAGGTTAGTCATCTGGTTTCCGCGCATGGCTGGAAGTTGCTGCTCTTGCATCCATGCCATCTTAGCCTGTATTGCCGCGTCAATGTCAGGCTCTTTCATTCCCTGGAACTGCATCTGTTGACGCCATAGCCCTTGCGACTGTTGGATGTATTGCGGCAACAGTTCTTTTGCCCGCATGAAATCTTCATCACTGTACTGCGTAAAGTCCTCAGCCCGTGTCGGAAGTCCAGCAACAGTCTTTTCCTGTTGACGCATTGCTTCCTCAAGGAAGTATGCCTGTGTGCCCGTGACTGGCATCTGCATACCAGCGGACTTGACGAACGCAACAGCTTGGGCAACCGTCTTTTCCTTCTCAGAAAGCAGTTGGTCTATCTGCTCCTGCGTCATGCCCATTTTCTGGTACATCTTGCGGAAGCCATCAAGCCATTCGCGTTTCAAGTTCTCTGTATCGCCAAGTGCCATCTGGACAGAAGCACGGCTCTTGCCTTGCAGGTCAATCGTTTTCTCTGGCAATTGCGCCTGTGGCTGTATCCACTGACCGCCCTTCTGGTAGGGCATGTATATCTCATAGGGGTTGGGAACTTGGCTTGTCCCCCATTGACGGGACTGTGTAACCGCCTGTTGCGCTCTTGCACTTGCTACAGAAGTTCGTTCCGCTTGTAATTCTCGTTCTCGCTCTGAAAGTTCCGTTGCCTTATCCTGAGCCGCTTGTCGCGCTGCTTCGGATTCGTGTTCCTCTCCGTACTGCAATTTACCAAGTCCGACTCCGCCCATGCGTTCTAGCAATCCCTTTGGCTGCTGTTCTTGATATTGTTTGAACTTGTTGATTGTGCCTTCATCATAGCCAAGCGCCTTCATTACTCCTGAAATGTCACCTTTCAACAGGCTGGGAAGCATCTGAATTGTGGTGGTCATTCCCTGAGCCGCTTGCTTGATAATGCCAGAGTCCTCTATGATAGTTGCCGCCATTACGCTTGCCGCCGCGCCCAGCTTCTTGACTGCCATTTCTGTAGTGTCTGTGGTTGCCTTGTATATATCCATAGCAGATGCAGTGCTATTCAAGGCTTTCAAGATAGTATTTTCGCCCTGCTCAGTTTTCTTGTAGACATCCAGCAGAGGCATCAAGCCCTGCGTAACTTCTGGACGCCCACCCCACACTTTAGAAATGTCGGTCTGTGTAGCCTTCTGGGTGAACTCTCGGATAATCTCATTGGGATCGCGTCTCCTTCCGCCTGCCATGTACGAGATTCCCATTTGCTCATTCAAATACTGTTGCTGTTCAAGGCGAGGATTGGTAGCAAGCATTGTCAGGCGGGTGAAAGCATTAGCCGCTTCACTGACATTGCCGCCTGTCAAGTCTGCTGTCTGTGCCACCACAGAGAAGGCCGTCACCATGTCAACGCCTGCCTGCTTTGCTATTGGCCCAATCTCTCGCATGATGTCAAGCGCGGTCTGCGCAGACGTTCCGGTGTTTTCAAACGTTGCTACAGCTAGGTTCTCTAATTGCTCAAAGGACATGCCCGTATTGCGCGCTGTGACGTTCAGGCTGTCCATTAGTTTGAGAGAATCTTCGCCAGTCACAAGTGATATGCGGCTTGCCGCTTGATACAACTCTTGCTGTTCTTGCGGATTCTTGCGAACTCTTGTGGCGTATGTGGCAAGACCAAGACTTTCCACTGGTGCTTGTCCATACTGGACTCCCTGTTGCACCATTGTCTCAGCATATTCCCTTGCGATTGCCTTTGTCGTGCCAAGAGTGACAGACAACTTGGCGGTTGCGGCGTCCATACGCATTGTGCCGTCAATGACTGTGTTGAATGTTCCTCCAACAAGGTTCATCACGGCGTTCATGGCTTGCCATTCCAACATGCCAAGAGCTACGTTTTGAATGTGCCTGCCGAAGCGGTCATTAGATTGACCCAGAGTGACGCCAAGACGCTTTTGCGCCTCGTCAAGCGTCATTGTCCCTTGCGCCACTGACTGGTAAATCTTTTCTGGTGACATAGACTTGAGGCGGTCAAGTTCCATGCGTGTTTGCAGAGCGCCGCCAGCTTGCCCCAAGACAGTTCCGTATCCCTGCTTGGTCAATGCTTCTTCCGCAACTTGGACAGCGGACTTGGCAGACAGTCTTTCCTGTGCGAACTGTTGTTTTTGGGCGTTGCGCTCAACAGATTGGGCTAGTTGCTGTTGGAAATCAATGGCTTTCTGATTCCGTCTTGCCTCGGCGGTGTCAGTTGATACAGAAATCTGCTCTCTCTTGGTCTGAATACGTTGCTGGGCATCAAGTTCCGCCTGCGCCCTGCGCGCAGAGGCAGCTTCCGTTGACACAGAGATTTGTTCTCTACGGGCTTGTAGCCTTTGTTCAGAGTCAACAGTGCGAACGCCTATGTCGGCAAGACGTTGGGCACGTCTCTCGGCGCGTTGAATCATTTGCTGGTCAAAGTTGTCGCCCGTGTCTTTTTGGAGTCCCTTTACCTTCTCCACGTCACGAGCCATTTGCTCAACCATGCCGCCTGTACCGCCCGCCTTGCCCCCAATGGAGATATTAGAGGACGCATTATTCAGTTCAAGTATTTGAGACTTGATACGAATAAGTGCCGCCTCAACGTCTTGCAGGTTCGCGGTAACTTTTATTACGCCGCCAAATTGTCTTTCAGGCATATCTCACCATGCAGGTTGGTTTTGCTTTTCCTTTGCCTTGCGTTCTCTCAACTTCTCACAGTCCTTTTCCCATTCCTTTAGCCTGTCATCATCAAGCCAGGTGTCCTTTGGCGGTATCTCCCCGTCTGGATGTAGCACGCCATATCCTTGAATGTTATCCACTCTCAGAGATAGGTACACTATTAGCGTCCACCACCACGCTTCACTGTCCAGCTTCATCAGGTTGTGCTTCGCCAGAACCCACCAGCCCTGTAGATTCCCGTCTAGCACGAAATTTGCTGATAGCCCAGGGGTCTAGGCTATCCACCTCTTTTTGAGTATCATACAACCGAGCCATAACAGTTGCGTCAAGCTGCTTCACTTCATAAAGACTTTCAAAATACTTGATGAACTTGTCCCCAACCTTCTTGTGCGTGGATAGAAACACCGTGACATAGTAATCTTCATTCTGGCTTTCTATCATTGCCGTTATCATGCGTCGTCTTGTAATCGCCTCTTTCCTGAGTTCCTCATCCTCTTTCTTATTAGCTTCCCCACGATATTTCGCAACTCGTTCCTCAACAAGTTTCTCTCGCTTCTCTTTCGTGCGCGCTTCACTCTTTTCACGCTTGCGGATAACCGCTTTCTTTTCCTCGTCTGTGGCGTCGTCTGGGAACGGTATGAGTTCATCCTTTACCTCCTTGTACGCGGCTTGCCAAGCGTCAGTTATTGCCCACTGTTCACAGATTGAGAGTAATTCATCTCGCTCTGCCCGTTTCAGGGACAGAATGTGTACGGCGTATTCCTCTGAGGATTCGTCAAGTAGCTTGTCCTCTAGCCGTACCGCAGCCGCCAGTGCGGACATGCTACGGCTTTTGCGCTCTGAGTCTGAAAGTGCGCGCACAAACACAACGTCATCATTGGGCATGACAACCTCAGTCATTGCCCTGAACAGCCTGTCTATAGTTATTTCCATTTCCTCTCCTAAAATTGAAAAGGCTTACCCTTCAACAAAGTTGACTGGTAAGCCTCCCATCCTTTTCTACTCTCTGGTATTCAGTTTGCCTTCGCCTACTCAGTCAAGTCTAACCTATCAAGCGATGCTAGAAGGAGAAATGATTAGCGTTCCACTGTTAGCAACCGTCGCCTTCTGTGTCGTCATCGTGTAGCGCATGGTTGACAGGGCGCGAACCTGCCCGCGAATCGGCGTGCCTGCCGTTACAATCGCGTTCTCTGCCTTGAAGTATTTGATGGGCGTCACGGCTTCTGCCGCCGTTGGGTCGTAGACGATGATGTAGACATCTTTGGTTGCCGGTTGACCCAAATCGTAACCTGTTCCGCTCAGGGTGAACAGTTCATTGATGGGTTGCTGGTCAGCAGCAAGGATGTCAAACTCCAACGTCACCGTGGGAACATCTGCCAACTTTCCAACAAGTGAACGGTTGCCCAACTCGCGTACTGTCTGGACAGGGAACTGGACGCGGATTGCGAACCTCTGCAAGCGGTACTCTCGGTTTCCTGCCGCGACTCCACCGAAGAAGATGCGCGCATCCTTCCCGTTGATTCCGCCTGGGTCAACGGTGTTCATCGTCCCCCAAGTCGTATGAGTCAATGAACCGCTGGTGTAGACAGTGCCAGTCTTGCCCTCAAGCGTACACGCCATCGTGCAAGCACCATTGATGACGAACTCATAGGTCAGTTCACTAATGGTGTTGCCCTCATACTGCCACTCATAAGACGGGTTGGTGTCACCAATCTTGCGCGCTACAATGTTAGCTCGAACATTGGTGTTGGCAACCATGTCACCAACGGTGAACTGTGCAACGGGTGAGCCAGTCCCGCCAGCCAAGATACTGTCAAGTTCATTACTATGCAGGTTGGTTCGCATCGTGAAGCGGTACTCGGCTGGTGCTTGCGTAACGCCAACCTTGCTGAGATTCCCAAGCTCCCAGTAGTCCTCGGTTGGCAGGTTGACAGAGCTATCCGCTTCTTGAACACGGTCACACCACACCTCGGTAGTGCCGCCCGTGTTCTGAACAAAGACGCCTAGTCGGTGTCCCAACCAGGCGACATCAGTTGGGTTTGTCGCCATAGGTTACTCCTAAATCTTGGTTCGAGCGTCAAACTCTACAACGTGCCACTTGTCTATTGAACGCTCGTACCGTTTGCTGTCTGGAATAGGATAAGCATAAACATCTGGCTTGTGTGAAAGAACCTCTATGCTTCCATAGCCATAGCTTACCGCGCTTCCAGACGTATAGTCATTGAACGGTATGCCAGTTCTTAGGTTGTCTTGAATGTAGCTGGCAATGTCTCTCGATTCTCCCCTGCTCCTGCCCCAGCAATGCAAGAAAGCTGTGAACTTGCGTCCGGCCCTGTTACCAAGTTCAAACGGCTCTCCCTCAATTTCCTCTGCCTCAATTACCACCAGCGGAAGCATTGGCTTGGCTGGCTCTATGAATGAGTCCGTAAGATAAATGAAACGCTTGTCAGTCGGCTCAGTTGTCTGTGCCCTGAGTGCTGATTCATAAAGAATCGCGGTATACCCCATGTTTCCGAGTTGGTATTCCATCTCGGCTTGCAAAGACTTGATAATGTTTGAGTTGACTTGCATTGCTCATAGCCCTTGTATAGTCTCTGCAAAGATATTCGCTAGGTCTACCGCGCTTACTGCCTTATCCAAGAAATGTTTGGGTTCAACCCCAGCTTTGCTTGCCCCTGCCGCGCCCTCTGGCGTACTCCCGTCTTGCACCCACATATACGGTGCTTTGCCAGGAGTGCCGCCAAACATGCCAGTTCCGCGTTGCACCATCAGCTTCCGCTTCTGGTCATCGGTCAAATACCACCACGCGAACCTGCTAGTCACCTGCATTTGAGTAGTACCACCTAATGAACTGAGAAATAGTCCCCGTTGGTGCTTTTTCCCCTGGTGAGCCAAATACTTCTGCGTCACCCACCCCACCAACCCACACGTTCGGTTGCGTCTGCCGCGCCTGGAAAACCTTTGACATTCCAGCTTCAGTCTTGCCCGTGCTGTACTCGCTGGTAAAGTGCATGTTCTCTTGCAGGGCAGCTTCATACTCTTGAACTGCGGCGTCAACTATCCTTTGTCCAAGGGCAGACTTGACTCTCTCAAGCCACGTTATCAGTTCCGTGAAGTCCGCTGTCGCCCTGAACATACTGGTCAAGTCCGTTGGCTACATGACGCGCAGTATCGTCTTGAAGCATCTCATTGACGGTTCGCCTGATGCTATCCAAAACTGCCTGTAGAGTATCCAACTTCAAGAGTAGCGTTTTGTATTGGGTCTTGCGCCCATCAGCCCACTTATTTGTTTGCGCGTCATAGTCAAAGTTATCCATCCCGCATCCTTACCACAACCGCAGTCAGATATGCTTGTTCTGACAGAAGCGCCTCGCGCATCACACGGGGTCTAATTGCCATCCCCGTCTCTTTGGCTTTCCCCTGAAAGTCCTCAAAAAGCGTTGCGATGCGCGTTACAAAGCCCTCCGACGTTTCTGCTCCCCTGCGAAGTCCATTCATTCCGTCCATAATAATTTCCCTGAACTCACGAGAGCCGTACCCGTCGTTTACACCTAACAGCCGCTTCATACTAGACCCGATTACAACGTCAATGCTCAGGTCTTGCGGAGCGTGTAATACGCTCGTGCTATGGAGCAACGTAGGTGGGCTTGAACTTCTTTGCGATAAGTCTGTACTCATCAGCATACCCTATCCCGTCTGCACTGTAGCCATAGATTCTAAAGGTTTCCCCGTGAATAAGCAGGTAAGCGTTCTGGTCTTTGAAAGCCTGCTCCACTGTATCTAGGTCTTTGTCGCTTACCCACACCAAGTAGTCACCAGATTCAACGCCAGGCGGCAACCCTTTGAAAATGTCAAGTTGCGTAATCTCCACAACTGCCGCACTTGCCCTGAACCATGTGCGCTTGTAGTTTGAAACTGTCTTGCCCGTACCGCCACAAGTTGCACACGGTATGCTGGATGACGAATTGGTAAATTCGTCTCTCTGGCAAACCGTACAATTCACCAACTGCGGCTCTACCATCTGGACAGTGACTTGGGAGTTGCGAACTCCGCCAAGCGTGTCACGAACCTTGATTCTCAGTGATGACGGGAGATAGTTGAACATCAGTCCCGCCAGTCAAAGTCATTGTCATACTGGTCACTGTGCTCTGCCGACACTGAGAACCCTACGTAGTCTGTAGTACCGTCATAGTATTCGTCCTTAGCAACTTGCATCTTACGCAGGACATTCTTGTTCACGTTGTCCAGCGCAACGGCAATGTGCTTGGGGATATTGCTCCTGTTGACCAGCGTTCCGCGCATTTCTCGGAACTCTATAGCCCCAAGACTTGTCTCAACAAGTTGCCGTGACAGGTACGCATACTCGCAACACGCCATGTAGAAGGCAAGTTGCGCTGGAAGTCCCGAAAATACTGTTGTGCTACTACATGGCGGGTCTACTACACTCCCCGTTGCCTGCTTATAGACAATGTAAAGGTTCGTACTAGTCTCGTCACCGCTGGCATACATGGAACTGCCAGATGACAGATACCAGCCGTCCCTAGGCCACCTGCTCTGCATCTCCCAGAAGCCAGAGATTAGCATTGACATCCGTTCACTTGTCGTAAACGGAGTGAACGTGTAACTGGCTCTCGGCTGGAAAGAACTTGGCGCTACTGGAAGCGTTACAACACCCGCGTCATAGTCAACCGTTGTTACTGCAATGACGCTACCGCTTGCGTTGTAGCAAGTCAGACTACCGCTGGTCAAGAGCGGGTGAAATGAAGTGGTGAATATGGTGTTAGTCCCATCCACAACTCCGCTCATCCCGTCCAGTGATATAGACGTGCGCGAAAGCAGGCTAGTGTATCGCGCCAAGTCAGTTTGTCCAGTAGTCGTCAGGTCATACATTAGCGAACTCTAGCGTTCTGCTTTCGGATGTCTTGCTTCCACTGCCCACTGTCAATCCAGTCAATGATTCTCTGTGCTTCCTCCAAGACCTCTGATCTATTCTGAACCTTTGGCTCTACCTCAAGAACCGCCTCCATCAATGGGCGCAAGTCGCTTTCAATCTGGTCTTGCAAGTGCGGCGCATTTTTTAGCTCCGCTGTGTTTCGCATCCCCTCAAGCCGTTCTCGCATCACATTGTCATACGGCCCGTAGATTAGTGCGCGCAAGAACTCCGTAAGGTTACGCTTGACGAACTCTGGAAACTGAATCGCTGGTTCTGGCATACCAGGAGAATCATCCAGTTCGATTTGATTGCGCTTATGATAAGACTCCAAGTATGGATTATCCCGCCAGTTGTCAGGTACTCTAACCCACTTTGCCCAATGAATTTCCAGAGTGTTGTGTGGGCTATTTGACTCTAGGTATGGGTCAGTAGATATGATAAAGATGCTAGAGCCAGTCTTGCTTCTTGCCTTTAGGATATTTCCAGTGTCATTTGTCACCTGAGAAACCCTACGCTTTGCCATTTCCCTTTTTCCTTGAGAGGGGGGCTTGATAGCCCCCCTCGTCACTAGATGTTACTGGATGTTGAGCCGATAGAGAGTGTACCCGTTGCCGACGTACCAAGCATGGAACGGGTCACGAATCACGTACTTGTCGCGCTTGCGGTCAATGTCAACGTCACTGTATTGCTCCATCGCGCCCCTCGTCTGATGCCAGCCGATTTGGTCAGGCGTTCCACCGAAGTAGACGTAGCTGGTCGAGGCGAACGGATTGACAAACCACTCGATGTTGCCGTAGTTTGACCAGTAGAGGTTAGTCAACAGTGCTTCGCCAACGGCCTGCGGGTACTGAGCCAGCGTGGTGCTGGGCAGCCATCCCGCCATGTCAGTAGCCGTTCCAGCGTTCACAACCGCACGCTTCACGGGGAAGCCGATTTGCGCGGCAGCCTTGATAACTGCATCAACGCTTGCCTTGCTCAGTGTAGTTGCCACAGCGGGATAGTGTCCGCTATTCGCAGTGATAGCCACGTCAAGGACGTACTGAGCAGCAGTATCACGCTTGCGCGCTAGGGCGTCCGCAGCGTATCGCATCTGGCGGGCGAGGAAGTTCCAGCCTGCCAAACGCACGGCGTCCCAGGGAACGTCAATCGCTGTTTCATAGCGTTCCATGCTGGGGCGCGTCCAGATCATCCCGCCGATGCGGGTGTACTCAGCCTGCCCAAAACCGTGTACGGCATACGCGAGGTTCACCAAGTCCTCAATCGGTATACGGTTGTCGTCTAGCCAACCGTATGCTACCTCTTGGAAGAACACAGGCGTATAGATTTCCACGTAGGGAATCATCTGGCGGATAGGCTCAAGGATTTGCGCGGCAAGCAGTTCGTGGGCGGCACGAATGTCATGCCCGCTGGCGTTGTAGACCTGAGCCAACAGGTCATCAACGTCTTTGGCGGTGTAGTCTGCGGCAAGCACGAAGTTTCCTTGCCCAGCCTGAACTAGACCACTCGGTAGGCGAGGATTCTTGATGTCGAGTTGAACGCGCTCAACTGACTTTCCGCTGAGGCATTGCAGTTCAACCGCAACAATTTCATTCAGTGTCTTAGCCATTGTTTCACCTCACCTACGTTCCGTAAGGATTGATGTCGAATCGAATACGAGACAACGATTGAGTACCGCCCGTACCGCCCGTTGCTGTGATCCGAACATCTACTGCCTCGCAAACACCAACTTTCTTGTTGCTACCAGCCGTTGTAGTCATCTGCCCGTTGTCACCGGCATACACGGTCTGATTGGCCGTTGCGAGAGTCGCACCCATGAACAAGTCTGAACTCGCAAGACAAGTCCCCATGCCCCACACAAAGGAACAAGCCTCTCCGTTCGCAAACTCGTTCGACGTTGGCGTATACACTGACGAGCGTAGCCCGTAGGCAAAGCCCATCGGCACATCGCCGCTACCGCAAAACGTCACTGTAGACCCAGAGGCGTATTTGATAAGACGCCCTGGATAAATCGAACCGCTGGCGGTGTAAATTTCCTTGTCGTCAAACAGCCCGCCTTTGGTTACTTGAAAGACGTTCGCCATGTTACTCCTTTCTCAGTACCAACTTCTCTGGTTGCGGCTGTTGACGGGCCGTGTCGCCAGCCGGTAAGCCCAGCGTCAACGGCTTGCGCTGTGGGGTAGCGTTGCGCGTTGACGCGAGAACTTCAATTTGGTCAAGTTTCCAGTCCTTCACCTTTTCCTTGATAGCTGGCAGCTCCTTCTCATCAAAGGACGCACGCAGAATCATGTCAGCAACTTTGGACTCAAGTTCTTTGGCTCGGTCAGCGTGGCGCGATGTCTCTGCGTTAGCCGCCGCCAAGTTCGCGGTAAGGCTATCAACGCTTTCCTTAGCCGCTTTCAACTCGGCTTCTTTTTGTTCAAGCGCAGACTTGAGTTCTGCAATCTGCTTCTCAAACTCAGCAGCAGCAAGTTCTCCCTTGTCAGCGTCCTTTGGCGTTTCCTTCTTCTTGTTTTCTTCTTCTTTCTTTTCCTCATCCTCAACGTTCTGGGGCTTTTCATCAGCCATATTACTACTCCTTGTTTCATTCTCTTTGTTGCACTTGGCAAGCTTCGCTTTTGCCTTGCGCTCAACGGTAGCGCGTTCCTCATCGCTCAGGTCTTTGGCTTTAGGAAGCAACTGCAAAGCCTTGCGCGCATGTTCACAGTCATTGATGGGGAAGCGCCGTTTGTCAGGCAAGGCATACTGTGAGTCATCAAGGTTCTTGCGTTGCTCTGTGGAAAGCGCCTTGCCAAAAACGTCAATAAGAACATCGTCAACACAGATGTCTAGTTCTGCCGCAATAAGGTCAGCGTCAACGTTTACGTCAGTTTCTTGGTGTGAGGCCACAAAGTAAATGGACGACAAATCGAATCTTGGGTCTGTTGCGGCTGGACGTTCAGTGATAGCCCCGCCCTTTGCGACAAGTCCTTCCACAAGACGTGTCGCCCCGCCTCTGCGCCGTCCGACAAGGTGGGGGCAGTAGTCATCAGCCTTTAGAAATTTTTCTCCGCACACGGAGCACGTTGCTGTCTCTGCCCCCGCCTCAACGGACAAGCCATACGCGCCGCTTTGCACGCCTTCCGCTTCTTTAGGGAATCTATCTGCCCAGATGAATCCGTCAGTGGAAAGTGCTCCATCTTGCATTGCGTGTCCAGCCGTGAACGCACCGCGAATCTCATTGTACTGGTGCTCAAAGTCAATCGGCATACCCGCGAGGGTAGCGGCTAGTTCCTCAATGCCCTTTTGGGTGATGGTATCACCATTCTTGTTCGTCTCAGCACGCGCCAAGATTGCGTTCTTGAACACCAATAGACGCCCATTGTCACTTGCTTGGATGTCAAAGCGGATTGGCCCGTTCACTTGTTCAAAGATGATAGATCCTTGTGTATCAGGGGAGTTTGCGTAGAGTGCTTTCAGGTAGGCTTTAGCCTTGTCCTCAGAAGTGTAGCACTTCAAGGGGGTATCTCCACCTTTCTTGTAGACACAGTGCCTACCATTATTGCTTCTTATCTCCCAAGGCATTATTTGTCTCCTGACTTCAATAGATATTCAGTCAAGGATTCAAGATTTGCCGCAGAACACTCAACCATTGGGGAACAGTCACAAGGCGATTGCCCCCTGCCCTGATGACAGTTGGGACAAATCGTGTTCTTGCCGCAAGCGCACACTGGTTCTTCGTGATGATTTGAGCAATACATCACTTCGCTCCTAGTTCGCGGTCAATCGCCAGAATAGCCGCCTTGCAATCCTCGGCATGTTCCAAGTCAGAGATGATTTGCACAAGTTCCGCCTCAGACTTGGTTTGCTCGTCCAAGAACCAGCCAAGTTCTGTGAACGTCAGGAAGTCATTCATGTCCAGCGCAAGACGAGCAAGTGCGTTGAACTTGGCAGTGTTGACAACCTCAAGTGCAAGCGCGGCGCGAAAGTTGCCTAGAACGTCCTCGCCATTGAACGCGGGCGGCCTCTCTACAACGCCAACCTCAATAAGTGCCTGCCGCTCTGCCAAGTAGTCGAACACCCGCTTGGCGTGCTCCATTTCCTCAAATGAGGACTTATACATGAACTTGGCAAAGCCATTCCAGTTCACTTCCTCAAAGGCAGAGGCTAAAGAAGCATAGCACGCCGAGTTGTACCGTTCTGCGTTATACTGCACCACAAGCACGCTGGCTAAGTTTTCTGGCAATGGAGTGTTCATAAGCACCATAGAAAAAGGGGCTAAGGCAACCGTTACCCTAGCCCCCGTTCTTTACATAACTACTTTACCATAAAAAGCCAAGTCTGTCAACTGGCAATTTAGTGAAGAAATTCACATTGTATAAGTTTGGACAAAGTTATGTCAATACGGTCTCCAACTTGTCAATGACACCGTCCCAGTCCGCATACTTCCTAGCCGTCTCAAACCCGCCAGCAATTAGCTTCTTTCTCAGAACGTCATCCTTGAAGATTCGGATGACGTTTTCTGATAGTGTCTCCACGTCTCCCTTTGGAGCAACAAGGCTGTTCTCGCCATCCACACAGAATGACATATTGCCCTCAGCGTTGAAGCATGAGACTGGTGTGCCGCAAGCCATTGCCTCAAGTAGCGTGAGGCTAAACCCCTCATGCAAACTGCTTGACACAAAGCACCCTGAGCGATTGTATAGCCCATTCATCTGCTCGTCATTCGGCTTGCATAGGTGAGTAACGTGTGCCCCTAGAAGCTGGATTCCACCGTCAACTCCGACTGTCACGAGTTCCGCCTTCTGGTCTTTCACTTTCAGCAAGCGGCTGAACTCTCCAAGTTGCGAGAAGCCCTTGAGTGCTTGCCTACGCATAAAGGCTAACACAGTCCTCACCGCTGGATATTCATACTTGACTTTATGAAATGTCTTGGCGTCATAAGCCTGACCAACACAAGGCATATTCACCAAGGTCGTCACCCAAGGGTTGCAGGTGAACATCTTGAAGCCAAAGTCATACGTGCGCGCAACATCCTCACATTCAAACGGACGATAATAGTAGCTGGTTTCAATGTCTTGCACAAGGTAGTAGCCAGTTCCGAGTTCCTTGACGCTCTTGACTTCATTCAGGACTTTGGCAGTTCTCCACCAAGTCGCAACCTTCTTCACGTCCTTGTGGTCTGTGGACAAGAACTTTATCATGTCTTGGTAGTTTGCGAAGCGCATCCAGTTCATGTCTTCCAAGTCAAACCAATCAGGGCGTGGCCCAAGACTGTAGAAGTGAACTTTCCAGCCGCGTGCGTGTAGACGATTGGCATACTCGAAAATGATTCTTACCCCTCCGCTCAAGGAACTTGCCTCAAGAATAAATCCAACGCTATTCATTCCTGCTCCTTCCAGCCTGGCGCTAGGTTGTCAATCTCACAATGCGTAGCCAAAGACGGGATTGCGCCAATCATCTTCATTTTGTGACTGCTGTTGCCCTTGAGTCCAAGCAATCGTGGAAACAACTCCCAAGACACGGTGAACCCGTCCCTGTTTGTCCATTCGTCAAACAATGCCTTGCCAGCAATTAGAGAACTCACCCTTGCGGCGAACGTCATTGTGTTGGATGGAATTGTGCGCCAGTGGTGCATCCCGTCCCAATAGATGTCATTCTTGCCGTCTGTCAGATTGTGCTCCGGCAAAGACTTGTAGCGGTCTGGATGGTCATAGAGAGAGATAAAGTCTGTCGGGATTGTTTGGATGCAATGCCATAGTTTTGTAATCGCCTCTGGTGCGTACATATAGTCATCCTCGGCAAAGTACACCCAATCCTCTTTAGGATATGTAATGGCAAGGTTATACGCGAACCAAAATGATTGCGCGCTTCCCGCCTTGCTGGTTCGCAGAGGTTCTATCATTAGCCAGTCGGGAGATTCACCGTCTATAATGTATTCAATGTTTGCAAATATGCCGCTCCCGCAAGAATCCAAGAAGCTATTGAGACATTTGCGCTTGGAAAATCCCAGAGGTCTTTCGCCTCTTTTCCTGTCTCCATCGCACAGTCGGTACAAAACGTGTAACATGTCCTTATCCTTTCGGTAGAATCATAGAGATTCCCCTAATCCCCCAAACGAAACCCGCCCCCAGACTTTGCTGGTGGTCATAGACGTACTTGTGCTTTAGTGCGTCATGTTGCATGATAATTCCAGTATGAGATACTAGCGGAGCATACTTGTCATGCTCCTTAGCCCTGTTTCCACCATCAACAAACAGAATGTCAATCATGCCAGGAAGCAATCTTGCCAAGTCGTCTGACAAAGAGTCGCCAGAAACAAGAGTCACCCATGAATCCAATCCAAGTTCAACCATTCTGCGTTGATTATGAATCTCATGCCCAGATTCAATCTCGATTGTCCAGACGTGTCCCATATTGTTTTCCCTAAGCGCCAACGCTATGCAAGCGGTAGCAAATGCGTGATACGTTCCAGTCTCCACTACCACGTCGGGCTTGAGATAGCGAGTAAGCCCCCACAGGAAGTCTCCCGCCTCAACCTCGCATGAATACCCGTCAACACATAGCCAGCCCTTGTCAACAGGATACTTATGACCATCAAAGTCTGCCTCTCTATGCAATGTCCCAAAGTTCTTTGCAATGTCAATAGGAAGTATCACAACTTTCTCCTTACCCACTCTGAAATAAGTCCTAGTGCCAGTGGGCGTTCTTCACTGCGCCGCCTGTCAATGGCTTGCAAGCGCAGTGTATTACGCGGGATAACTAGGCTTGCTACCTTAGGCGGTATAGGCACATTGTTTGCCCTACCCCAAAATTCAGTTTCAAGGTATCTCCAACTCTCTCCCATGCTCGGCCCAGCCTCTTGCACCTTTTTGTCATATCCTTGCCAGCGTTGACCACGTTTCAAAAGACCCACCTGAGTCTGTAGATGACTGTTTTCAAATACGTAAACCTTGTCAGTACAGGAGCGAGGTGAGTCTATGTCTTGGTGAAAGCCCTTCACAAACCTAAACTTTGAGCGGAACAGTCTCAGACTCGGCCCGCACAGGTTACTAAAGTCAAATGTGTGATATGGGTCTACCACAGTAAAGAATAGCCCGAAGTTCCACGCATCTGCCACTTCAAAGTAACCAGATGAGAAAACTTCCGCAAGGTTGGAAGTGAAAGTCATATCGCCATCTAAGTCAAGTATCCATCGCCCCTTGCACAGTTCCAGCCCGCGATTCTTTTGCCAGCCACAGGCATCAAATGGATGCTGGACTAGAGTTATTGGTAGCCTGCTGGCATACTCCTCAATTACCCCCAAAGTCCCGTCAACCGACCCGCCATCAACTATCACCACGTTTTCCAAGACTGGTTGCAAGACACTCTCTACACAGTGTAGCGTGTAGGGCAGTGTTTCTTCTTCATCTTGGCAGATGATATTTACGCTGAGTCCCATTACTTGCCCCAATGCTTTAGTGCGTCCTGCATCGTCGGAATCATATCGCGCACCTTCTGGTCTACTTCCATCGTTTCTGCGTCAGAGTGCTTGAAAGCGAGATATTGCTGTGGGGAGCGTGGCGGAATACCTCTAGCAACCATAAAGTCTCGCCAGCGAACCTCAAGGCGTTTACCTCTTTCCTCAAGTAACCCATCAGACGACAAGTAACTCCACTCAAATAGAAACACATCCTCACAGTATTTCTTTTCTGGACATCCCTCCCCATTTTTGTTTGATGGTAATGCCGTCTTGCATACCCCATTGTAGACGGTTGGTTGCTCGTGTGCCTCGCCAGAATACCTCAGCCCACAGTTTTTTATGAGTCGTGTTGTCCAGTCAAAATGTCCATTTCTGTAACTGCCAGTCTTGTCAAAATGGTATTGGTCTCCCCGACAATATAGCAAGTGCATGTCCCACACATCGGCCTGGTTGAACTTCCCTTCTTGCAGTAGCCACACCATATTTCCAGTGAAGCCCATATCAGCATCCAGAGACAGAACAAAGTCGCCAGTACATGCGTCTAGCCCAATGTTCCTTTGTTCATCCCATCGTGTCATGGTATGTTCTATCCACACGATGGGCAAATGCTTGAAATGAGACGCTATCTCCATTGCTTTGTCTTTAGAACCATCCGTACTACCGTCATCAACAAAGACAACCTCCCTCAATGCACTTTGCAAACTCGCGTAGCATGGCATAGTTAGGGGGAGCATCTCTATCTCATCACGAATAAGAACGGCTACGCTTACTGTCGCCATAGTCCGCAAAACACTCCGTCACTGTCATATATCGCGCTTTTCCAAATGTAGCCACAAAACTTGTGACCTATACGTTCTCTCCACCAAGACTTCGTGTGGCACTGGATATGCGTCTTGTCATTTCGGCTGACTGGCAAGACAAATACTTCTCCCTCATTGGCGCAGACTGGAATCCTTGCAACCAGAGTCCCGAACTTCATAATTGGCAAAACATACCCAAGTTCTTCATCGCAGATATGCTCAAGAACGTCTAGGCATAAAAGCCAGTCACACCCAGCCTCTAGGAGATAGTAGTTTAGAGGCTGCAACTCATTGGGCAACAGTCCATATTGCTGCCGTCCATGCTTGATTGCCCACCAACTTACATCAGTTCCGACAACATTCTTGAATCCACGTTTTTTGAACTCATACACTAGAGCACCAGTGGCACAGCCAAAGTCAACTATTCTGTGCTTTTGTTTCATACCAAGACTGACAAGGCTATCACACAAGTCTCCATACTTCTTTGCCGTGTAATCTCTGTAATTTGAGATGTCAGAATCCTTGAAGTACCCATGCTCAAACATCGTCTGTCACTTTCTGCGGAGAGATAACCCCTCGCTTCCAAGCAATGACATGCTGTGCATATTCTGGATTCAGATAAAAAGCATCATCTACCAGTTCCTTACCACTGACAATCTCAGAATCATATTTTCCTGAGCGAACTTCGTTATAATACGCTGTGCCTGGATGAAGCCACAATGCGCCAACTCCGCCTCTACCATCGGGGCTAAGTTCCAAGATAAACTTCTCGCCCTCTTGGTACACTTCATCCGTTTCACCAATGCTGTTCTGTATAAGTAGTGCCACTACTTTCATGCCCGCACTTCTCACAGAAGCAACCGCCTGCCTCACCTGTTCAGTCGTGATGCCTTTTCCCATGTGTTCACGCATCATCTGGCTTCCGTGTTCAATACCTAGACAAACGTCCTTGACTCCACAGCGGCGCATCAATTGACACAGTTCATCATCCACACAATCTACCCGCGTTGCGGCAGAGACAGGAACACAGATACGCCCAAGTCTCTTTTCAATCTCTTGAAATAGCAACTTGGCATCTTCGCCAGTGGCATTATCATCACCGAAAACGCATATCTTCTCTCCAAGTTTGTAAAGCCACTCTAGTTCTTCACAAAGATTCTGTGGGCTTCTGTGTCTATATCCTCTCCAATACGCAGGAGAGTTACAGAACTTGCAGTGTCCAGTACAGCCACGCGAGTAATAGACTCTCGGCCCAATAGCGTGTTTCACGGCATGATAGGCAGCAAAACTAATCGTATCCCATGCTGGAAACGGCAAATCATCTAGGTCAGCATACCGCCTAGCCCTGTTTCTAATTACTTCCCCGTTTCTCCTGTAAATGATTCCATCAACATCTTCAAGGGACTTTGTTGCAAGGTCTACAATCGTGTTTTCTCCCTCTCCCAACACGATAACGTCCACAAAGGGATAGTTGTCCATCACTTGTTGCCGTAGCCAGAAAACGTGTTGCCCTCCCAAAACCGTCATTGCTCCTTTTGACTTGGCGTACTGGGCAACTTTCAAGGCGCTGAATCGTGACGGCGATAATGTGCTAACGCCGACAATATCATATCCATTGTCAATCTCTGCCATTACCCCTGCCAGGCCAATCATATTGCCATCAGCAAGACGAGATTCAATGCCAGCTTTCCTCAGAGAAGCTATTAGGTACAGCATATTCGCTGGTATATCAAAGCACGGCCCCTGATGTACTACTGGCGGCTGAACAATCAGGACTTTCATCCCTCTGTCACCCTCTGCGGGGATATGACGCCCCTATTCCATGAGATGACGTGTTGGGCATAGGCGGGATTCAGAAAGAAAGCATCATCCACAAATTCTTTCCCCCTGATAATTTCTGCGTCATACTTTCCTGCCCTAATTTCCTCATAATACTTCGTACCTGGAAATATCCAGAGTGAACCAACCGTGCCAATTGAGTTTGGATTCGTCTCTGCAATGAACCTCTTAGAAGCCTCTCTATCCTCTTGCGTCTCTCCAATTGCCCCGTAAATCATCAGGGCGGTTGCCCTCATTCCGTGCGCCTTGACAAGCCCGATAGCAGTCTTGGCTTGCTCAACAGAGATTCTTTTGTCCATGTGGTCAATCATTCTTTGTGACCCAGACTCTACTCCCAAGCACACTTCTCCAACATGGCACTGAGCCATTAGTTTGCACAATTCTGCATCAATTGTGTCTACCCTTGTTGTCACTGATATAGGGTAAGCAAACTTTCCCTTTCGGGACGCCATCTCAGAGAATAGTGCTTTAGCTTCTTCTCCCGTAGCATTGTCATCGCCAAACAAGGAAACATCTCGTCCGAGTTCACCTAGCCATGCAAGTTCATCACAGAAGTTCTTCGCGCTTCTATGGCGATACCCGCGCCAGAACTTGGTAGAATTACAGAACTTGCAGTGTGCTCCACACCCGCGAGAATAGTACACTCTTGGCCCGATAGCCCTGCCTATTGAGCGGTATGCTTGCCAGTCAACCATATCCCAAGCTGGAAACTCTATGGCGTCAATGTCCACATACCTGCGGGCGTGTGTCCTTATGACTTGCCCATTTGCCCTATAAGCTATACCAAGAACATCCCCCATTGGCATTGTCGCCAAGTCCACAATAGTCTGTTCCCCCTCACCAAAGGCGCAGGCGTCCACATACGGATAGTTGTCCAAAATCTGCTTCCACATCCAGTGGGCATGATGTCCCCCAAGAACAGTTGTCCAGCCGTGCTCCTTTGCATACTTGGCAATCTCTAGGGCGGTGAACCGAACTGGCGTCAAGCAGGATATTCCTACTAGTCCCGTTGGCAATCCCTCAATAGCATCTTTGATATGCTTCATCCCAGACAGGTTGCCGTCCGCAAGGTAGCACTGGATACCTGCTTTTCTCAGTGACGAGTACAGGTAAAGCAGGTTTGTCGGAATGTCAAACAGAGTCCCTTGCATCATGCCAGGCGGATTCACCAGCAAGACATTCATACAAACGCCTCATGTGTTGGCGGAGTATTCACATCCCTTAGCATGGCATTGTGCTCTACCCAAAAGCACTTCTCAAAATGACAATTGAATGGTTCTTGACCGCCCCAAATCTTGTCAATCTCTCGGAATGAACCCATGCGGTACTCTTTGGGGAAGTAACGAGTGCCAAGACACACGCCAGAGCACCAGTAAAAGCAGCCGTCTGTGTAGAAATACGGCTTGAGGTATCCCATTCTGCACGGTGCAGTTGGGTGTAAGTCACCAAACGCCTTAGTCTGGACATAGAACTTGTCCCTATCTAGTCCAAACTTGTACTGCTTGTCCAAGTCAAGACAATCTGGCACAATGCGAACATAGGCGGCGTCATACCGCTTCTGGTACTCTGCAACTTTGTCAATCGTTTGTTGCGTTGTGCGTTCATTCAACACGTATGAGAATCCGAGCGTGACGTGACTTGGGAAGCCAGCAAGGTTCACGTCTTTTACGTAGTCTAGGCTGTTTAGAGATACCCTTGCCCACCTAAGAAGTTTCAATGTACGCGCCACATTTTTCATCAGGGCAATGCCATTGGTGATCAAGCCAACGTCAAGTCCAAACTCTAGGACACACATTTCAATCATGCGTTCAATATCAGGATAGAGCGTTGGTTCTCCGCCGCCAGTTATCTCTACGCCCTGCAACCAACGCATAATGTCATGTGATAGCACTGAATGAATAACAGGCAATGGCAACTCGTCTCTTGGTCTGTTCTTCACAGAGCAGAATGAGCACGCAAGGTTGCACGTGTCTGTTGGAGCAATTTGGAGAGTGATGGGCATAAGAGGATGCTTTAGCCTGTCGGTATGGTACAGCAACTTGCGAACACTTGAACTGTATTGCTTCTCTGGTTCTGTCACAGTTTCATCACCTTACTCATAATCACCTTACTCATAAGATGTCCCAGCACTAAATTCTCGGCAGAGTTCATCGCCTCAGAGAATATATCGTATGTCTGCTTGTCTTTCACAAGGTTCTTCACCCAGTCCTCGGCAGTGCGGCTAATGAACATTATTGCTGGATGTCCAATCTCATGTACGACAAGAAGAAACACTTCCCTGCGAGGCATCGCCTTGACGGTTTTCTCGTCAAGAGTAATGACCGCCCGCTTCTCAATCCAGTTAGTGGGGTCAATGCTACCCTGAATGTCAAGTTCATCAAACTCCCAAGTGATGTCCCAATCCTCAAGACCCCACAGCTTCTTGGCTTTGGCAATCATCCTGTCAATCGTATTCTTCCTTAGCCTCATGGTACACCTACGCCTTCATGGTATTGAAGTCAAACCCACGCCATTTCACAAAGAACCTTTCCATGCCAATCCGTTCTGCTTCCGTCCACTCTGGGTGCTCTGCTTTTGTCTCTGGCGTTGCCCCCCTTGTCTGCCCCTCAAAGTGGTACGCTTCAATATGCCCGTTGTAGAGAACGCGCATACCAACCTCAAGACACCTAAGATTCATGTCTAAATCTTCACACGCCATTCCAAACCGCTCATCCAGTAGCCCAACCGCACTGAGTAAACCTGCACTCAGGACAAGCAATGCGCCAGTACAAGCCCTCTCCGCAATCACGCTGGCTTCGGCAGTGTGTCTAGGATGGTGTCGGTATAGGTGGTCGAACCATCCATGCCCTTCTCCGCTTGGGTTAGGCACATAAAACACTCCCGCGTGCTGGACGCGATGGTTAGGATATAGCAACTTACACCCAACCACTCCGCATCCTGTGGCAAGGGTAAATTCTGCAAGGTAATCCAAGCAGTGACCGATGGTGATGATGTCATTGTTGCACAGGATGACGACTTCTCCGTTGGAGCGAATAATGCCCTGATTGACCGCGTGAGCGAACCCGCCATTCTTTTCAAGCTGGACGATGTTCGCGCCATTTGACGCACACACTTTGCCAAGTTCATCCTTCACCTCTGGCGGGCTACCGTCATCCACGACAAATACCTCGTGGGGGGCATTGCAGTTGTATGTTATGAACGGGAGATTGTCTTTGAGAAGATCAAGTCCCTTTTGCCCATGGGTCGGGATCACAACACTGTAGAGTGGATTCATTTGCAAATATCCTCATATTCCTTGACGTTATCCTGAATTGACTTGTCTGCCATAAACCTTACCATCGGCAATGCCGTTCTTTCCCTGAGTCTTGGCGTTTTCACTAGAGGCATAAGTGCATCACGCCATGCCTTCTCTGTGTTCTCTACAAGCAACGCGCCAGTCCCCTCGTAGGGTGGCTCTGCACTTGCCACAACTGGCACGCCAACCATTGCAAAGTCCACCAGCTTCACCCAACTTCGCCGCTTGTCATACTCTCCCCACAGGGGCGCAATCGCAATGTCGGCTGTCTGCGAGACGAAAGCAGGCCATTTGTGGAATGGCATCCAGCGCTCTGCAATGACCTTGCCTTTCGGCAAGAACTTCATAAAAAGGTTGGTGACGTTCGGCGTCCCGCAGGCGTGTACCACCACATTGAACTTGCACACACTTTGCAATGCCGCCATGACTCCGCTATGCAGTAGTCCTTCTCTGTGTGTGTCATTGCCGCCCCAGACTATGTGAACCTTGCCGTCATCCTTCTTCTCTGGCAAGTCTTGGTACATTTCAGCGTCATAGTAATTTGGCATGTACTGGACGTTGCCATACTGTTTGTAGTCATCCACAAGTATTCGAGAGGGAACAATGACAACATCAAACTTACTGAGCATCCTCTTGAACAAGCTTAGGTTCGGCTCTTGCCATGCCCTGTGGCTAGGCACATAGTCTGGGATGATGTCGTAAAAGTCATCAAATGTTGCAATTAGCCCGGTCTTTCCCCTTGCCCGCCTGACAAACTCTATGATTCGGTTGTCAAAAAGGTTGCGTTCAATGATGACTGCGTTACACTTTGTAGGGTCTAATTCGTCTAGGAAGTCAAAATGGCTACATGAAACGTCATGTCCAACTTTGGACAAAGCATCTGCTGGTATCATACAGCGAAACAGAGACGTGTTATACTCATGCCCCCAATCAGCTATTGCGAAGTGTATCCTCACTCCCAACCCCCAATTGAATGTAGCCTACAACGCCCCCGTCTTACCATTAGGATACAAGTCAATGACATCAATAGACACAGGGCAGTATCCACTCCATACCAAGAACTTGTTGTCTCTCTCTGTATTTAGCGCATCCTTTAGGCGTTGAACAAACGCATCAATCGTTTTTGGTGTGGCTGGATTATCTGGCGTTCCAACCTGTAAAATAACAAGTTGGCAACCAGTATTCTTTGCTGAAGTGTGCCAATGGATAGCCTTGCACTCATTACACACCGACATTCCCGCCACTGGTTCAGGAAGTGTGCTGCCGCAATTTGAGCAATGTTTCACTATCATTTTTCTTCCTTTTCCTTTCTTCGTTTCTCTGCCTCACTCCACAGGAACGCCAAAGTCCTGAGAAGCCAATCCAAGTCCTCGCCAGATGGAGCTACGCCCTCTCCCGTTGTGTATTTTTGCCAGTCCTGCCGGACGCGCCGATAGACCTCTCGCACTGGCTGTGGTACGCCGTCAATCTTGAGACGCAAGTTCTCTAGCGCGTCCTCAATCATTTGCTTCACTTTAGGGAACTGCTCTGGAACTGGCAACTGCGCCAATGGCGTACTCTCTGGCGTTGTCTCTCCTGGTTCTGTGGCGAAGTAGTAGACTTCTTGCACAGAACAAACGTCTCCAACGTGAAGCAGTTGAAAGTCCTCGTCAATGGAGTGTGTCAGCATTGAATCATTTATGCACGCTTCACATGGCCCCGTCTTGGAAAGCTCTGGGTGCAAGATGCGCCGCCAAGCGTGCGCGCCACGCTCCTTCATGGCTTCTTGCTGTCCTAGAGTGTAGGCAAGCGCGTGTCCAGCATTGGCGTATAGGAACGTTCGGTATCGCCCCATAGCCTCAGACACATTCCCGTCTCGCAGTGCTTGGGCAAAGCCTTCCACATAGGAATTGACAAACGCCGCTGCCCTGTCTGCCGCGCTATCCGCCGCCTTCTGGCTAGTTCCGCCAGCGGCTTTCAGCCCCGCCTCTGCAAACTTCTGAGCGTGATACAAGTTTGCCTTGCGTAACTCTGAGGCAAACTTGTCCACGTCGCCATTCTCTAGGTATGAACTCCACAGCGCGTTCACTGCGAAAGCCCATGCGTCAAGGTTCAGTTTCATGGAATGATTACCGTTGTTTTTACTATGTATCCAAGCGTTTTTGTCATGTTGCGGATTGTTTGAATATCAACGTCATCAACAGTCATTCCAGTTTTGTTCGTGAACTCTGAAACGGCTTCGTGAATTTGAATTTCCATTTTCCTCTTTGCCTCTATCAAATCATTCGTGTCCATTCTTATCCTTTCCCTATAGAGTTAGTGACTCCCAGATAGACCCTTCAACGTCATCTTCCTCTCGTTTCTTTGCGCCCTGGTCAGCGTTCTTTGTGCCTGACTTCGGGCGTCCTTGTGGAGCAGTTGAAACCTTCTTCTCTGGCGAATCTGGGTTGACGGTTTCTTGGCTATAAGTTGGCTGTGGTGAGAACAGCATGGCGTCCTTTTGCTGGTTCTTCTTGCGCGCAAGCTCAACTGCAAATGACTGCCCGCTCTGCTCAATCGCCGTCTCATAAGACCACATGCCAGTTTGGAGCATAGGAACAATCTTGTCACGAATGGCTTGGGCAGTCTGGATACCAATGTCCTTGAATTTGACTTTGGCTTTCATGGCTTTTTCAGCGTCAGTCCCATCCCACTCCGCCCAATTGCGCCGAATGTTCCTCTCCAAGCCATAGAGTTGCTTTTGCTGATAAGCAACACGTTCAACGTAAAGAGATATGTCAAAGTCAAAGTCCCGCCCAACCGCATGTCCGATTTGCTCACCAGCGTTCAGGCGTGGGTTCATGCCCAAGTCTCGATAGATTGCCCATGTAAGATTCTGCCACATTTCCTGTGCCAATGTAGCATCCAGCGGTTCAGCATGGACTAACTTCACTTCTGTCGGGAAGTTGCCTAGCACAAGGAAGCTAGTTCGTTCGTTTGTGTTCATTAGAGAGCGGATAGCACTCAGCATCTTTGGTGTAGGCGGGTGGTCTTTGTCGCCAATCAGCCAGAGCCACAGTTGGTTCTTGTAGCTTTCCAGCAAACTGCGCTGGTATTCCTCTAGCACGTCTCTTGTCCCAATATGCCTGAAAGCCTTGAGCATGGGGGGCATGACGTATCTCTGCCAAGGTCTACCCCATGCACGAATCGAGTAGCAGAACCTGGGATTGAGAGGAACGCGCCCCATCTTTGTCCACTCATTCATGTCACGCGAGAGCGCAACATACATTATTTTGGGCACTGTGTCCGTTATGAGTTCCTCTGTCCATGCCTGTTCTTCCGGCGGATTCAGCGCATAGTCGAACTGAGATATGGTAACAGGCTGTCCAACGTAGACGTTCTTGGAGTTCAAGAACACCACGCCAGGGTCATGCTCCTTGTCAAATATCTCCACAGGAAAGCACTGCCCATAGATTTGCGTGATATACCACGCTTGCCCCAGAACATCACGCAAATTTATCCCGCGCTCTGGCGAGTAGAAATCCTGCAACGCTGTCTGTAGCCCAGCGTCCTCAGATTCTACCACGATGTCCTGTAGCCCAATTTGAATGGGAATTTCAAATATCTGTGATATGTCACCCTGACGTTCAATGTACCACTCAGACAGTTTCATCGCTGCCAGAATGTAGGACGGCATGGGGAACGCCTTTGAGGAGTTGTTGAACCAGTCGTTTGAGTTCCATTGCGTGTTGATGTCCGCAAAGTTCATTCCAGAGACACGCTTGGCAAGCTCGTCAGCAATGGTAGCAAGTGGATTCTGGTCTAGGCGTCCTTTCTTGATGAAGCCGCCTGCCCACTCTTGAGGTTCTAGCGCGGCTTGGAGAGCCTTCGCCTTCGTGGTAATGCGCCCGTCTGCCCCGCGCCACTTTGCGCTTTTTACGTCATAGCCAGCTTCCCCTCCGCCTTTTATGTAAATAGGCACGTCATTCAGGGACTTTTGCTTGCCAGATTCAGCTTTATGTCGAGGCATATTCACTTCCGTAAAGTCAATATGTATACATAATAGCACTTGCGGGCAACTATGTCAAGTCCCAATTTGTCCAAACTTAGACTGTAACCAATGTGCAGGAATGGTGTTATAATAGGCAGTGAGGTGAATATGAAAAAACTAACACCAATTGTTGCCAGTACACGCTTCCAACTTACTCCCCACCAAGAAGAAAAGATGCGAGTTATTTGGGAAAGACTTGGCGAGATAAATGACATGGGCGAAGTTGGACTAGTTGTTTCCCAAATCAAGATTTATAGAGATGGGAACGGGCGAGAATACAGCATTGCAACCGTAGCACTTCTTGAAGGAGAGCGGGCAGAACTTGTTGTACGCGCAAACGGAGTGACGAAAAAGCAAATCATTTCAGACCGCCGCAGGGCACGTAAACATGCACGGGATAAGCACAACGAAAGTGGAACTGTATCGGAGTAAATATGGACATTCCAACCATAATCACAATGGCGGCTCTCAGCATGTGTCCAATGTCACTTCTGGTAGGGGCTGGCATTGGCGCTATACTTGCAATTCAGCTTATTCACAGAAAAGACCGCAGGCTACACTTCTTTACCATCCAAGAAGTCAAGCCCGGCGACGTGGCTTGCACCATCAAGAGATACAGAAAAGACGGCTGGAACATCACTGCAATTACCGATAACGCCAAGATTGGAACATACGATATTCACCTTGAGAGGGTTGCATGAAGAAACTTGATTACCAACTCAAGTCAGTTCCAGTCTACCATGCTCCGCCTGCCGCAGTTGATGATTTGTGCCCAATTTGTGGTGCGCACAAGCAACGTTTCAACACAATATGGCGGTGTCCACAAAGCGGGTGCTTGCACTACTGGCAGTGGAGAACCGCCAGGGGGCGTCAATTGCAGCGCGACAATGCCCTAGGGTGGACGGCTGAGGACACCGCTGAACGAGAGGCTTGGCTTGCAGAACACAAAGTCAAGTATGACGTGTGGCAATGAACATCTGGCTTGTTGATTTTGACGGCAAAATAGAGAACTTTGCCCTAATGAAGCTTTCAACATATCATAGGCAAAAAGGGGATATGGTCAGCCTAAAGTTCGGCTGCCAAGAACAAGACCTGTTTTCACCTCATCCAGACAAGGTGTATATCTCCTGCCTGTTCAGTTGGAACAAAGATAAAGCAATATCATACTTCGACAGACTGGGGTGTGACAAAGAGATTGGCGGAACTGGCGTTGACCCGTATGTATCACTTCCAGAACACATAGAAAACCTAAAGCCAGATTACACGCTATATGGTAGAACCAGACCCGTTAGTTCTGTAAGTGCAATCGGCTTCATTTCAAGGGGATGTATACGAAACTGCCAATGGTGCGTAGTTCCTAAAAAAGAGGGGCAGATTAGGAGAGTATCATCAGCAATGGACATCACTGGCGGTTTTGACAGCGCAATTTTTCTCGACAATAATTTTCTAGCAATGCAGGGCTGTGAACATGACTTAGAATGGATCGCCAGCAACGGCGTAAAAGTTGACTTCAATCAGGGACTTGACGCAAGGCTCATAACAACGAAAAGGGCAGAGTTGCTTGCAAGGTGCAAATGGATTGACTGCACAAGATTGGCACTCGACAGCGATAGTTACATTCCACAAGTTGACACCGCTATTTCAAGACTTCAAGACGCTGGTATGCCGACTTCAAAGATATTTGTCTATTGCCTGATCGGATTTTCAGGATTTGAGTCAGACGTGAAAAGGTTGATGTTTCTACACGGAAAAGGCGTAAGAGTATTTCCAATGAAGTTTCGTGACATTGAAACTGGCATATCTCCTGCACTGGGCTGGGACATTAGTAAATATAATAAGTACAGCAGGCTAATTATTCGTATGCCATTTGCTACTTCTGTGTGGAATGATTTTGAGAAGGAAATAACAAGTGCATGAACTCCGAGAAAAGGTCAAGCTAGAACTTGCACGCCGAATCAAGGCGTGTGACATCTGCGGAAAGCCAGAGCCGACAGACTTGCACGAGATAGTTTACCCAATTCTGACTGGTGGAAAGTATTCACCAAACACAACAGAACTTGCCAAGGCGGTGTATGTCAAGGAAAATGCGGTTATGCTGTGCCATGATTGTAACGTTCGCATCGGAACTGGCGGGGAGTGGAAAACACGCCTGCTCCGCAAGAACATGCGACGGTACGGCAATGACGCAGTGGTGAAAGCCATGCGAGAGATCGCCAAGCACCTCAAAATCCCCTGCGCCTACATTCCAGTCGAGGTGGACTGGATTCAGATTTTGGAGTGAGGAAATGCCACTAAACACATCTTCTGGAAATATGTACTCATGGGTAACTCACACTTGGAACGCAATCAAGGGCGCTTGTCCGCACGACTGCTCATACTGCTACATGAAGCGATGGGGCAACCTGAAACCAGTCCGATTTGACGAGTCGGAAATGGAAACAGACTTGGGTAAGTGCAACTTTATATTTGTTGGCTCATCATGCGACATGTTTGCATGGGATATTCCTGGAAGATGGATACATGATACTCTTGAACACTGTCGCACGGCAAAAGACAACAAGTATCTTTTCCAGAGCAAGAACCCATCGCGCTTTTTTGGTTTTGAATTTCCAGCACAATCCGTCTTTTGCACAACAATCGAGACGAATAGGAACTATCCTTGTATTATGCGAAACGCCCCAAGCACCCTCCATAGGGCTTGTGCGATGTCCCAATTGAAGTATGACATACGATACGTCACCATTGAACCTATCATGGACTTTGACCTGGATGAACTTGTTGAACTTGTACGACTCTGCAAGCCTGAACAGGTAAACATCGGCGCTGACTCTGGGAACAATCATCTGCCTGAGCCAAGCAAAGATAAGATTCTTGCGCTAGTTGACGAACTTCAAAAGTTCACGACAATCGCACAGAAACGCAATCTTGGTAGGCTTCTGCAATGACACTCCTTGCCCAGCGCATCTTGCGCTACGCATCTCAATTCGAGATGGTGCGCTTTGCAACACTGAAACGCCAGTTCACATACTACTGCAAAGTATCATACTTGGAAAAGACATTGCAGAAAATGGTAAAAGACGGCAAATTAGTGCGAGTGAGCAGAGGAAGGTATAAAGCCTGACTCCCAGGGCGGCGTCCACTCCGTCTTTCCAGCAAACCCCATAGCCGCAAGCATGTCATCCTCAGTGTAGCTATCGGTGTCCAGCATTGACCCGTTCAATATAGCCAGAACCGTGTAGCACAACGCTTCCTCATTGTGGTCAACAAAACCGCCCTTATAGGTTTCCTGCGTTTGATAAACCGTGTAGCCGCCTTGAGTTTTCTTCTCAGTCGTGCCACGCAATTCCTCAAACAGAACTTCGTCATCTCCAAGCCACAGCTTATGCCCCTCAAGGTTTAGCAGGGCGTTCGTCATCATTTGACGCAGTTTTTCATGTGAGAATTGCTTGTTGCGAATCTTGAGGACTTCACCTTTTGCATCCTTCTTGGGTTGCTTGTTCTCGTCATAGTCAACACTAGTCCCAGCCGGATTCGCCCACCATATACGCATGGCTTGGTCTGTGTCTATGTACTCGTCTCGCATCTGGTCTACCAATGCTTGCAAGTCGGACACGAAGCCACACAGCTTTCCAGTAAAGACATGGTTGATGACGTGCTTGAATATCCTTATGAGATGCGGAAACTCAACGCCTTGAAACGTTAGTCGGCAATACTGACACCAGGGCGCGTTGGGACTCATTTGGTATGCGCCAATGAGCACACATGGGTCACTGGTTGCGCCGTAGTCCACTCCCACAGCAAAGTTATAGCACCGCCAAGTCGGGATGTCTCGGAACACAGCCTCAAGGTTGTCGGTTATGGCGTATGGCGTTATGGAGTCACGCGAGAACTCCTTGACGAAGATGGGCAAGTCGTGTTTCACTGCTATCGTACCAGGCGGGAAGCTGGATACAGCCTCGTCTCCCCACTCCCCCAAGACTTGCGTGATGTATGCCTGTGAACGCGCCCCGCCAAAGTCATGCGCTAGTTCCTTGCGCTTAGCCTCGTCATGGAAGATCGGGTTTATGAACGTGGTGTACTTATGCTTGCTCCAACCCCTGCCAAGTTTAGTCTGGTCTATGGCATAGAATGGCGTGCCTCGTTCTCCGTTGACTGGCGGAACACCAGCGTAGGTGAATGTGCATCCTGGTAGCGCAGACATCTTGCGGCTGTTGAAACACACCCAATTGCTACCTTCTTGCTCGTCTCCAACGATATGACGGCATCTCAAGCCTCGCATATTGTCATCTGTTCCCTGCGAACCCTCAATTCGCCAGTACCACACGTAATTATTGCGATACCAAAACTCAGGGGCGTCACCGCGAATCTCCTTCTTGACTGTGGACATTAGGAGAGGGTCATCCTTTATGCGTTCTATGACGCGGGTGTAAAGTAGGTTCAAGTCCTTCTGGCGAGGGGCAGTCACCATTCCCTCAATCGTTACGCCAGTCCCTTCATATAGCATGGGAATACGCTGAATCTTGCAACTCAAAAGAACACTTTTGGCTGTCTTGCGCCCCGTACACATGAATAGCTTTGGCGACTCGTCACAGAACATTAGCTTCTGCTCATGTGCCAGCTTGGGGTCTTTCTCTCCCTCAATACGCACAGAACTTGCCCAGAAGGTGTACGCCAGAAGGATATTGTCACTAAAGCATAGCCCTAGCGCAAACTCGTCCGATTGTGTGTCTAGCTTTACTTTGAGTGCCAACCCGCCAAACTCCTGAACATATCAACTGTCTTGTCGTCAACCACAACGTTAGTATGGCACACTGGACAAGTGAATCCGAAACTCCAAGTGTCCACCTTCTCGTCATGGACAAAGTGCCACACGATAAAGCCAAACTGGAATATGCGGGCGTCCTCTCCCCTAGCGCACTGTGGGCAGATGATTGGCACGCCTTCTCTTTGAAGTTGACGCCTAGCCTCTCGCGCATAGTCCATGAGTTTCACGCCAGCGTCTTGTTCCGTGCCACGAGAAATCTTGTCAATGCCCAGCGTCTTTTGGATGTCCATGCAGGACGTGGTAAGCGATGCAAGTTGCATTGACATTGCACGAAGTTCAGCCGTCTTGTACGTTCCAGGCTTTGCCGTAAGCATATCGGAGTAGCGTTTGTTCAGCTTGTCGAGAGACAGTTCATACCGGCAGAGTTGCTTTAGGAGAAGCGTGTCCTGCGGCATTGGTTCTTCAAACTTCTCTAAATACTCCGCCATGCGCTTTTCAACTTCGGAGTCATCAATGCCTTCTACTGGAATTGGGGCAGGTTGCTTCCGGGGTTCAACTTTAGGCGTCTCTGGCGGTTTGTCCAAACTTGTACTGAACAAATGTTCGCCAGTTTCCTCAAAGCAGATAAAGTCGGCAAGGTGCTCGTCTGTCCATTCTTTAGGGTAAATGCCCTGTGCCGCAAGTTCGTCCATTTGCTGTTTGTATGACTTGCTTCCAGCGTTCTTCCCAGCAAGGTTTAGCCAGTGTTCCCTACTTTTCATAACATTCTCCTGCTTACATTATACCACTTATGTCAAGCGTAACCAAATCTAAAGAGTGGTGTTATAATATGCAAAGACACAAGGAGTCAGTAAGCGCGGGCGGTTCTCCTGCACCGCGCAGCCCAGCAAGCCCCGACCGAAAGGCGGGCATGGGCAAGGAGAGATAAAATGAAATACAACGGGCAGAATGTAAAATATGTGGGAATCGGCTCAAATGGAAAACACCTATTTCAAACCATTGAACCATCTGTAAGTGGCATACTTTATCAAGTCAGCGAAGTTGAAAAGGCGGCAATTGAATTGGCTGCCAAGTGTATCGGGTTCGCTGCGTTCAATCGCATCGTGCGCGAGAACTCGGAACGTGGGTAAGGAGATGAAAATGACGAAGCAAGAGGCACTTAGGCAAATTGAGTCTATCAGAAGTTCTCTCTCATACGCAGACGGCTTATTGCCCACAGATTCACCATTCACTGAGCCAGTTGAGAAAATCATAGAAGTCATTTCTGTATTGGCAGAAATCGTCAAGGAGCTTGTTGATGAGCAACGATGAACTTCTGTTCAAGGAACTTTCCAGCCTGCTAATGTACGGCACTCCCACAGAAAAGAACTATGCCGCCAAGAAACTTGATGAACTGTTCACCAAAGACCAAGCTATAAGCTTCCGTAAGGCGGCTGGGCTGAAACGCTACACAGTCACTTTCTACACAATGTCTGACTGCACTGCAACTGTTGAGGTTTACGCAAGCAACCGCCAAGACGCCATTGATGCGGTGATGAGCCGCGAGGACTGCGACACCATTGTTAGTGTCGCTGAGGTAGTGTAACCAAAACGGCAGAACGGTGTTATAATAGGTGAGGTGCGCGGTCTGGTAACAGGCTAGTCCAGTGGAAGTCAAGCGGACTTCCGCGCACAACTTTGACAACTGAATATGATCGTTGCGTGTCTGGTGCGCCTGCGTTGCATTGCAGTTATTCGTAGAGACGCCGGGATGACCCCGACCGGAATATAAACCATTCGGGGGCGATGGCAGTGCAACGCGGGAGCACCGGCAGCGCAACGAACTTGATCGCCGCGTGACTGGTGCGCTGAAATACTAGTTGGCGATGGCGTGGCCGAGCGTAATAGCCTAGCCCAGCGCACCCGTGACGCAGCGAGGGCGGCGGCGTGGAAGGACACGCAGTTTTGGGTGTTTTCTGCATGGCGTCGTGCGCTAGAGCTATTCCCATAGGGGAGAGAGGTAAGCGCGAGAACCGGCAGCCGCTTTGCAGGCGGTGGGAGAGGTGCGACGTGGGCGACGGCCATAAAAGTTCCGACCATCAAAGCGACGACGCGCCAGGCATGGCGCGAGGGCTGATTTATCATCGGCACGTCAAACTCGTGCGATCCAAAACCATGCAGTCGGTATCAAGCCCGACCCGCCCAAAGTGCGTTGCGGTTGCGCTTCGTGATTCTGGCACGGCGGCACTAACGCGAAATGCAGATTATCCAGCATTGATAACCGCCAGATGGGGACGACTTGCTGTTTCTGCATAGTGGAGTAGCGCAATCGCGGGCGTGCGATCTTGGCCTAGATGTATACAACCGAAGGGTCGAGGTACATGGGGAAGCCAGATCGCACGCCCAGCCCGCCCGATGCGACTATCATGTGGAGGATTCGGACAGCCCCGACGACGCCAGAAATTGCGACGGGGAGCTCGGGCGGGCAACTTTTGGAGACACCATGAGCAAAAATCAGCTTCTCAGTCTTGACGACACCTTTCCATTCGGGAAATACAAAGACACTGGACTTTGTGTGAAGTCAGTGATCTACCGTGACTTGGGATACATTGGCTGGCTTATGGAAAACTCGGATGACCCTCTCTTTGATGACGACGCCATTGACTTTTATGAGACGTTGCTTGAGGCACAAGAGGACACAGAAGCCAAGATAGCAAGGTGCTTTGGCGAACAGGACTAAAGTACCATTGCTTGCCAGCTTGAGTTATGTTATGATACTCCAAGAGTCACACCGACTGCCGTTGCCGTGAGGCAGGAACGGCGTTTCTCTTGGAAACTTTGAAAAAGGAGAAGGGACAGTGAAATTCTTGCTAAAGAGGTTTTTGTGTGCATTGGGGCTTCATTACTGGTCACGTTGGAACTTGTGCGGACAATACTCACAGCGTAGATGGTGTGCGTGGTGCGGATTTATCCAAACCAAACCAGCCTAAAAGGAGACTGACTTTGGCTAACATGAATGAATTGGCTGTATGTCAGGCTCTTGTTCGTTTCATTGATCGTCTGATGGACAAGACAGACTGCGCCTGCCCGCTGTGTGGACACCACTATATCCACACAGACGAGACAAACTTGGGCATTGGCGACAGAGAATATGAAAAGGAAGTTTGTCCATACGTCCTCGCAAAAATGGCACTGGACGACTTGCGCTAAATAGGAGAGGGGCCATGCAAGCTGCTAATGAGCGTGATAACGACAGGCTTCCAGATATTATCTATGTATACCTCATTCCGCATGTTCCTGCTGGATGCGTAGAACCAAAGTATTACACTTTCATTTATGACAACCCAGACGACATTCTTTCTTCTGTGAAAGAAATCCGTTTGGTTGGTGTCTATAAACTGGTGGGCAAGAAGATCGTCTCTTGCAAGGTTGTTATGTCAGACGCGGAAGTAGCGTCTTGACTTGCGCTAAATAAGGAACTGTGGTAAACTTTAGGCGTCAGAAGGCTAGGCGTTTTGTTTACCTACAAAGTGCGGTTGACCTGATAAACGCCTTATCCTTCTGACAAAGGTAAGCACAGGCCAGCCGCATTTTGTTTGGAGAATCAATGTGTTTTCAAAAGCACTAGACCTAGATAGAATACACAGCACCAATGAATGGACTTGCGCTAGATGCGGGAAACCTATCACGGTGTTCAACTTCTCTGGATGGGAAGTGTTTGTCTTTGAGAACCTAACACAGCCGATTTGCAACCTATGTCATACAATGGACGCAGACTGCACAGAGAAGTCAATCTGATTGTTTGTCCAAACTTGGACACGGAAACATTGAGGTAGAGGATATGGGGCAACTCACACTGCATGACATTGAATTTATTCTTGAATCATTGTCATTTACGCGCATGAAATTTGACAATTATCCAGTCGGACAAAACGGCTATCCGACTTACCAATTCAAACTGGCTAGACTCAAAGAAGTTGACGACATAACTGGAAAGTTGCGCGCAATGCGAAGGAAACTGAAAGGGAATAATGGAAATTCGGATTGATTCAATCATAGTCACAGACCGGAAACGCCCGATCAACCAAGTGAAGGTAGCCGAGCTTGCCGGAAGTATAAACGAGATCGGCCTACTGAATCCGATCACCGTTCGACAAGTCAACAAGCACTTTGAACTTGTGGCTGGCGCTCACCGTTTGGAAGCTGTCAAGTTGCTTGGCTTGCCCACCATTCGAGCAGAATTGTTTGACGGCGAGGACTTGGACGCCGAGCTTGCCGAGATTGACGAAAACCTGCGGCGTGCAGAGTTGACGGTACTAGAACAGGGCGAATTGTTACTGCGCCGAAACGAGATTCTTGTTGAACGCGGGCAAAGGGCAACCAGCGGCACAAACGTAAAAAACCTAACGGGTAGCACGGTGCTACCCGTTCCAGAAACAACCGCCAACATAGCCGCCGAAATTGGCCTCAGCGAAACCAGCACCCAGCGCCGTATGCAAATTGCCCGCGACCTGTGCCACGAAGCCAAAGACGCCATTCGCAACACTGACATTGCCGACAGCACAACACAGCTTTTGCAACTGGCACGCATTGATGACAGGAGACAACAAGAATCCATAGCAAGAAAAGCGGCAAAGGATGGAATAACGATTGGACAAGCAATCACAGAATTGAAACGTTCACAAGTTGTAGAACGACTTGAAAGCGTTGAGGCACAAGAGGCAAAAGCCATAGATGGCGTTTATGATGTCATTATCATTGACCCGCCCTGGCCTATGGAAAAAATCGAACGAGATGTAGCCCCCAACCAAGTTGCTTTTGAATACCCTACCATGACCATTGACGAAATCAAAAATCTCCAAGTTCCATGCTCTGACGATTGCCACGTATGGCTGTGGACAACACACAAGTTCCTGCCACTTGCCTTTGAAATACTCGAATCATGGGGCATGAAGTATATTTGCACATTCGTCTGGCACAAGCCTGGTGGTTTCCAGCCATTCAATCTTCCACAGTACAATTGCGAATTTGCACTCTACGCCAGAAAAGGAACGCCGCAGTTTGTTGACCTGAAAGACCTTATGACTTGCTTTGATGCTCAGCGCGGAAAACATAGCGAAAAGCCAGAGGAATTTTATGACGTTGTACGTCGCATAACGGCAGGCAGGCGTCTTGACATGTTCAACAGACGAAAGATTGCTGGTTTTGATACATGGGGAAAAGAAGCGCAGTGAACTACCAAAGCAACGCAGACTTCGCCAAATCACTTTATCCTCAAGTAAAAAATATACTTGCGAAAAACGCAATGATATTCATATCACTGCGCGAATCCACTTTTGATGAGGACACCAAGAATGCCACTGACTTTGTTGTGGAAATCAAAGGCGGTGACGTTGCAGTAAGGACACGCAGAAACAATACTGCCTACCGAGACTTTACGCTCCGTTCTGCCTGCGGAAGAAGTGTCACAGAATTGCAGAAAATCAAAAGTGGATTCGCGCGCTGGTATCTTTACGGCTGGACTGACAATAACTCAATCATAAGCGAATACATTATAGTTGACCTTGACAAAGTTCGTCAATGCAAACTGCTTGACAACAGAAAAGAAACCATAAACAAGGATGGTTACACCAAATTCATAGCTATACCCATTTCTGAATTGCGAGACAATTGCTGCCTTGTTGCTGAATTTGTGAAAAAATAGTCACTAGTGATACCATGCAACTTCTTTAGCACACAAAGTTTGCACGTAGTATTCTGGTACAGCGAGGGCGCGGCGGCAAAATTAGCCCTAACCGCGAGCGATCTGGCTACCAGAATAGTACGTACAAGCTATATCCGCACTATAAGTCTACGAATGACTCGCTGCAAACGGGGTAGCGGAAACCCCTAATAGCGTGGTGACGACCTGGATAACCAGACTGGAAACGGCTGGAATGGGTATGTATGCGTCATAGTGTCCAGGCAGAGAGCGGTGTTTCAGGAGCCGACAGCTACCGTAATAACAGTGAGGTAGCGATGCCCGCCAAGTAGTCGGAGCAATGCAGACAACGCTTGAGCGCCTCCGTTCTAACCTTTCTAACCAAATTGCGACAATTTTGCGACATGCTTTGCGGCGCAAAGTGAATTCATTACTTCTGTACGCATTTGTTTTCCAGACAAGCCAAGCTTCATTGGTATTCACTTCACACCGTTGTTTCCAGCATCGCCAATTACTTCGCAAGTCAGTTCACTATAAGGTAGTAGTCAAGCATGACAAATTCCGACTGTGTGACACTTTCCGTCACATGGCTTGCCTTCATAGAGAATGACTTACACAGCAAGTGTAACCAAACTGAGGCCGTGGTGTTATAATAGGCAGAGGTGAAGGAAATGGCGAAAAGACGTTGCACAGGGGTTCATGGTACAACTTCTCGACAACTACCACAACGTACTGATAGAAAACAAAGCACTCAAGGAAGAACTTGAGCAGGAAAAGAAACGCGGTGACACTTACAGAAACAGGGCGTTAGTGGTCGCAAGGCAAGCAAGGGACATGCGATTGTTCTATAGGGTAATGAGAATAAACTTCGTTGCTTGGCTGGCGACAGCGTTGACATTGACTCAGGTGCTTTACAGTGAGGTTTGTGCAAGGAAGGCTGAACCGAGTGGAAGGTGACTCATGGACAAGGACGTAACTGAGTTAGTGGACTTTGGACTCAATGACGATGAGTGCCTTCCACTGACAAAGTGTGTATGTGGGCGCGCGTTTTTTCCCTGGGACTTCCAACTCGGCATATACCGAGACAGTGCTACAGAGTGTCATGAATGTGGCAGGAAGTTTTTCTTCCAATTGTCACTTCGAGTCTTTGAGGTAGTTGATTAGTTTGTCCAAACTTGGACAATGTGAAATGAGGAACAAATGACGAAAGCCGAAAAGCTTCTGGCGGCCAAACTTCTGAGTATGGCCGCTGACAAGTTTCACGAACACGGGTGCAGCGACTTTGTTCTTGACGACACGCCAGAAAATAGGAAGTTCGCGCAAGAAGTCCTTGACTACGTATTCGGGCGCACTGACACCGACTTTGTTGACGTGAAGGACTGTGTTCACTATGGCGAGATTATTATTGGAGATGACGACTTGATGTCGTACTTTTCACACCTCTTAGAGCAAGAGGCAAATTCACAAGGAGAAGAACATGGCTAAGAAAGACAAGCAAGCGAAGCCTAACAAGGTGTACTGCGTCGGAACGGCGGTCTTTGATGCAGGCGTTGAATTGGAACACTACAATGACTACACCGTTGTCGCCCAAGACGCGGCAGGCGCTATTGAGGTAGCGAAGAAACTGTTCCTTGATGAACGCGATGAGTACGCCACGTCCGTCACTCTGGTGGCAACTCTCAGCGCCTAGCGAGACAACAATGAACATTCTGCGAGAGTTCTATTGTTTTGTGTTCGGTCACAATTGGGGTGATTGGAGGCGTCATATCATTACGCCGTGTGAACGGTATTGGCGTAGGTGCTCTCGGTGCAATGCCACTCAATGGTACATGCCTGACGGGAGTTTCCTAATCACGCAATGTGGCAAGTAGATGCCTAACAGAAACTACCAGAAGGGCGCACGCCGAGAGTACCAGGTCATCAAGATTCTTCTTGAGGAAGGGTACAATGGCGTGTCTTGCGTAGAGGCACAGAGAACCGCTGGGAGTCATGGGGTTTTTGACGTTGTGGCTATCATGGAGACTGGTGCAGTTTACCTAATTCAAGTAAAGTCAGACACAGCAGATGACGAACTGTGGAAGCTGGAAGCACTACCAGTCCAGCCGCCTAACAAGAAGCTACAGTTTCACTTCCATTTTCGCATGGGGTATGAGGTAAAGGAGGTAAAATGAAAACTAGCACACTAAAGATTGGAGACAAGGTTTATCCTGCGTATACCTCAAGGCATGAGAGGTTGCGCGGACTTCCTAGCAAGGTTCTTTCCACACATGCAGGCATTGAGGGAACTCAGGTGTATGTTGAAGTCTTTGTGCATGTAGGGAGGCATGAGCGGGCATTGTATTCCCCAGAAGAAGTCGTGAAAGACAGTGGTAGGTCGCTTGTTCTTTGGCGTGAACTTGACGCGGCTAACAAGAAGCTAGAGAAGATTGGCAAGTTCTTGCACCAAGTCTATCTTGATGGAGATGATGATGCCTAATGACATTTCCGAAGTTGAACTTGTTGAAACTGTCGTGCATGGCAAACATGCTTGGTTTGGGGAAATGAGGGCAAAGTGGGGATGGGATGAGAGGCTAAAGAAGGCCGGAACGAAGCGGTATGATAGGATTGAGCGATGGCTAATCCGTCACGGATGGATTCCAGATGATTATGCTGGCAAAAGAGGAAGTTTGTGTTATTACGAGACGGTATTCTACCATAGATGCCTTGAGGGAGCTTGGGGGGCACAAACGGCAGTGTGGAAAACGCTTGAACTTGGATTACCAAGAACGAATAAGGTGACTCAATGACAACTGATATTTCAGCAGTTATGATGCTTCACAATGCTGATAAGATACGCTACCCTTGGCGATACGGAATCCTATCGGCTGTGCCAGTCATGGACAAGATTGTAGTGGTGGTCGCAGCGCCAGATGACGATTTTACTTGGGGCGCTGTTCATTATTTTAGGGAAGCGTTCGGCTTGCGTAGTAAGTTGCAGATTGTAAATGGAGTGTGGCCTACAAGCCATGCTGGGCTTGGCAACCTCATTACTCAGGGAACAGCGTACTGCAACACAGAATGGGTCTACCAGTTGCAGGGCGATGAGATTCTTGACGAAGCTGACTATCCCAAGTGGGAACTGTTCAAGGCGCTTCCAGACAACGTGGTTGGGGTAGACTTCGGCTTCCGACACTATTGGGGGGATTTCAAGCACATCGGGGCGTTCATTTATGGCGCAGTTGACTTTGATGACAAGCCGCTTAACCAGGGCTATGTTAGGCGTGTCACCAGGGCGTTCCGCACCATCTCAGACGGCAGGTTTATCGGGGACGCGGCGCAAGCCGTGGTGACTGGCGACAGGGTTGACTTGGGCATTGTGGTACACCACGTTGGCAAGGTTCACGCCGGACGCGAACGAGAGGCACTTGTCAAAGAGGTTGACTTTCAGAACACGCTATACGCGCACGGCAAGTGCTGGGATGGGGACATTGACGCTCGACTTCGCATTATGGAGAACACCACTGGTGAGTGTGACTACTTCAACTTGGGCGATAACATTGTTGAGTATAGCGGCTACTATCCTCGCTACGTCCGAGAGTGGGCTAAGGAACTAGGACAGGAGTTGTGATGAATAGGTACTCAGTGACGGCAAAATACTCAAACTATCCTTCCAGAGCGCACAACTTCAAGAACTGTGACATTGAAACCGTGTATTGGGAAGAAACCTTCTTTTCTTATGAGGGATGCTGTTTCTACGGCGCACTCCACAATTGGGCAGATAGACCAGATAAGAATAAGGGTGTGTTGAATAAAGGAGTGTTCATTGAAGATATTTTGGAAGTGAAAAACTTGGACACTGGCGAAAGTATCCATCACATACGCTACTATGACCCAGCGCAGACATACTATCCCAAAGGCTCATATTGCCCACGTCATTTTGACTGGCGATATTGGAGACAGTCTATCAAGTGGGAAGTCCGGCACTTTTTCAAGTATCTATTGAGACTGCAATTACCGGCAATTCCAAGACACACTTGGGGATTCTCAAAAGAGGTATTGATTGGGGCAGAGATGTGGATTCGGCAAAGGATGGGGCAATGAAACCAGACTTCGTGACTCAGGAAATGGTAGACTATCTCAAGGACATTGAAAGCGGATTCACCAAGCAACTGATGGAAATGCTTGTCAGGACGATTTTCGCGCTCTCCAAGCAAGAGGCGCACCAGCTTGTAGAGTGGTACTATGAGGTGAAGGATGATAAACAAGAAGTTTCTGCGTCCGTATAATCCGTATGACTTTTCTGGACTTGAGAAACTCATGCAGTTCTTTTAGAGTCTTGGGTGGTATGGCGGCACTCTGGACTTGCTGACTATCACCATGAAGGGCGGATTTGAGGCGTTCTCTGGTCGAGCCTCAGAAACTTGGGAGCACAGGTTTCGAGTACAGAATTGTGCAGTT
>Ga0316628_100000051_pt1 | contig 66910 bp, 50 predicted proteins | sample OWC_Aug_M2_C1_D5_FD_207648 | JGI IMG/M metagenome (GOLD analysis project Ga0316628, IMG submission 207648) | Wetland soil microbial communities from Old Woman Creek delta, Ohio, United States - OWC_Aug_M2_C1_D5_C | ecosystem: Environmental > Terrestrial > Soil > Wetlands | place: USA: Ohio...
GTGCATGACGGGTTGACGTTGTCCCTGACGACGGTGATGCTATCTGAGCCGACATTGCCGGCCGCATCCGTCGCGTTGATGTAGATCAGGTTGCTCCCCGCATTGACCGGGACGGTCTGGCTCCAGCCGATCGTGCCCGTCGCTATACCGAATGCTCCGGTAAGCATGTTCTTCCAGCTGACGCTGACGACCCCGATGTTGTCTGATGCCGTGCCGTTCACCATGACAGCCGTTGAAGTCATGTAGCACGGGTCGGCCCCTGGCAACGTTATCGCCACGACCGGGTTCGTTGTGTCGCATATGACCGTGATCGTGTCTGAGCCGCCATTCCCTGCCGCGTCCCAGGATGTCACGGTGATGTTGTTCCATCCTGGAGATAGGACGATGCCGGAAATGCTCCAGCTAGTCGCGCCGGATGCCGCGCCGGACCCGCCGGTGGCGGCGTTGCTCCATGTGACGCTCGAGACGTTGAAGTTGTCGGATGCCGTGCCTCCCAAGTTGACTGCCGCCGCGATCGTGTTGCACGTGTTGTTGCTCGTCGGCGAGGTTATCGTGACCGCCGGGTCGGCATTGTCCCTGACGACCGTGATTGAATCGGTCACCGTGTTCCCAGCATCGTCGTGAGCCGTGACGGTGATGGCGTTGCTGCCGGCGTTCAGCCCGATGCCGGCTATCGACCAGGCTGTCGCGCCGGATGCCGTGCCGGACCCGCCGGTGGCGGCGTTGCTCCACGTGATGCTCGAGACGTTGAAGTTGTCAGATGCCGTGCCGCCGAGGCTGACGGTCGACGATGTCGTGTTGTGCATGATGTCATTTGTCGGCGAGGTTATCGTGCATGAAGGGTCGGTGTTGTCTCTTATGATAACGATGCTTTCTGAACCGACATTGCCGGTCGCATCCGTCGCGTTGATGTAGATCAGGTTGCTCCCTGCGTCGACCGGGATCGATTCGCTCCAGCTCGCCGTGCCCGAGGCGGTGCCAGATGCTCCGGTAAGCATGTTCTTCCAAGTCACGCTGACGACCCCGACGTTGTCGGATGCCGTGCCGTTCACCAGAACGGTCGTTGAAGTCATGTAGCACGGGTCGGCCCCTGGCAACGTTATCGCCACGATCGGGTTCGTTGTGTCGTATATGACCGTGATCGTGTCACAGCCGCTGTTCCCTGCCGCGTCCCAGGATGTCACGGTGATGTTGTTCCAGCCAGCGGACAGCGCGATGCCGGTGATTGACCAGCTGGCGGTGTTCGTCGCCGTGCCAAATCCCCCTCTGTCGCTCGCCCAGGTGACACTGCTGACGCATTCGTTGTCTGATGCTGCGCCGTCGAGGTTGACGGTCGCGGCCGCGGTATGGGTCGGATCGGTAACAGGAGCGGTGATTGCACACGTCGGGTTGACGTTGTCGCGGACGACCGTGATCGTTTCCGACGCATTATTCCCAGCGGCATCGCGCGATGTGACGGTTATGTTGTTCCAGCCAGCTGATAGCGGAATGGCGGAGATGGACCAATTCGCAATGCCGGTCGCGTTGCCGGATCCGCCCCTCTCGTTGGCCCAGGTGACGCTTGTCACATTGATGTTGTCCGATGCCGTGCCGGTGAGGTCGATATTCGCGGAAGCCGTGTAGAACGGGCTGCTGGCAGGCGTCGCTATTGTCACGGTCGGCACGGTCGCGTCGAAGATCACATCGATTGAATCGGATCCCGCCCTCCCCAGGCCGTCCCACGCGGTCACGGTGATGAGGTTGTCTCCCGGGTTGAGCGCTATGCCGGTTATGCTCCAGCTCGTAGTGCCGGCCGCTGTCCCGTTGGCGCCTGTCGCGGCGTTGGTCCAGTTCACGATGATTATCCCTACAACGCTGCTCGACGTGCCGCTGATGTTGATGGCCGAGGAGCCCGTCGGGTATGCCGGGTCGACAGTGGGCGACCCTACGGCGCAGTCCGGCAGGCTAGTGTCGTAGACGATGGAGATCGTGTCTGAGGCGTTGTTGCCCGCCGCGTCCCAGGATGTAACAGTAATGTTGTTCCACCCCAGCACCAGGGATATCGCCGATATAGACCAGCCATTGGTGCCCGTTGCTGTGCCTGAGCCTCCGGCGTCATTGGCCCACGTAATGCTCGCCACGCCCTCGTTGTCCGTAGCGGATCCGCTCAGGCCGACCGTAGTTGAAGCCGTATAATAGGGGTCGGCCGCCGGGGACGCAATCGTGCAGGTCGGGTTGATCGCATCATATACAACCGTTATCGTATCGGAGAATGCGTTGCCGGCAGCGTCGTGCGAAGTCACGGTTATTACGTTGTCGCCTGCGGCAAGAGAGATCCCGTTGATGCTCCAGCTCGTCGTGCCCGTCGCTGCGCCGGATCCGCTCGTCAAGGCGTTCGACCATGTGACGTTCGTGACGCCCTCGTTGTCGGATGCCGTGCCAGCCAGGCTGACTGAGCCCGTTCTATTGTGGTATGGGTCGGCGGCGGGCGCTGTTATTGAACAGGTTGGGTCTGTGTTATCGCGGACTATCATGATGCTATCCGAGGCCGAGTTGCCGGTCATGTCGGTTGCATTCACGTAGATCAGGTTGTCGCCCGCAAGCAATGGGATGCCGGTCACGCTCCAGCTCAGATTGCCCATAGCTGTTCCGAATGCCCCGTTTGCCGCATTGAACCAGCCGACGCTGGCAATCTCGTTGTTGTCCCATGCGGTGCCACCCAGGTCGGCCGCCGCTGACATTGTGTGGGTCGGATCCGCCACAGGCGTCACTATCGTGACGGCCGGGTTGGTGTTGTCGCGTATGACGACTATTGTGACAGAGCCAATGTTGCTCGAGTTGTCCCTCGCCGTCACAGTGATGTTGTTCCATCCCGCGTAGAGCGCGATGCCGATCATGCTCCAGCTCGTGTTGCCCGTCGCCGTGCCCGATCCTCCTGCATCGTTGACCCATGAGACGTTGTCGACGCCTACATTGTCCGATGCGATGCCGTAAAGGTCGATGGCCGCCGAAGTCGTGTAGGTCGGGTCGACGGAGGGTGTCACTATCGCCACGGTCGGGTCCGTTGCATCGTAGATGACGGTGATCAGATCCGCACCGTGGTTGCCCGCAACGTCGTGCGAGGTGACGGTTATATTGTTCCATCCTGAGGACAGGGGGATGAGAGATATCGACCAGGCGTCTGTGCCGGCCGCTGTTCCAAATCCGCCTCTGTCGTTGATCCAGGTCACTTCCGTGACACCCTCGTTATCCGATGCCGTGCCATCGAGGTCGACGATTGCGAACGTGGTGTATGCCGGGTTGGCTCCAGGAGTGGCTATGGCGCAGCCGGGGTCAGTCGGATCGTAGTTCACAATTATAGTGGCCGTTGATGACCTAGCAAGGTTGTCGTACGCGGTGATAGTTATCACGTTGTCTCCGATGTTGAGCGATATGCCCGTTATATTCCATGTCCAGTTCCCCGTCGGGAACCAGTATCCCGATGTGTTCTCGCCGGAGCCGCCCCTGTCGTTGACCCAGGTCACCCTCTTTATTCCTACGCCGCTTGGTGTCGTCGCGTTGCCGCTGAGGTCGATCGATGATACGTTGGTCGGATACTCCGGAGCGCCCGTCGGCGAGATGATGTCGCAGGACGGGAGGTTGGTGTCGTAACTCACGGTGATGCTGTCGCTTGCCTTGTTGCCCACCGCGTCTGTCGCGTTCACGAATACCAGGTTGTCGCCCGGCACGAGGTTCATATTGAGGATTGACCAGGTCGTCGTGCCGGTTGCCGTTCCTGATTCCCCCGTGGCCGTGTTATTCCAAGTAACGCCTGAGACCACGAAGTTATCGGATGACTTGCCCGCGAGGTTGATTGAGCTGGAGGCGGTATAGGTCGGATCGGCGCCCGGGTTCGTTATCGATACGGTCGGGGGCGTGTTGTCGCGCCTCACCGTTTTCGAAGCGGACACCTTGTTGCCGGCGCCATCCGTTGCATTGACGTATATCAGGTTGTTCCCTGCGTTCAGCGCGACGCTGGTTATTGACCAGCTTGTCGTGTTCATCGCTGTCCCGCCTGCGCCTGTAGCCATGTTCTTCCAGGTGACCGACGAGACCGCCCAGTTATCTGAGGATGTTCCGCTCAGGTTGACCGTCGCATCCTGCGTGTAGTATGGGCTGCTTGCCGGCGAGGCTATAGTTACGGCTGGCGGTGCGTTGTCACGGATGATGCTGACCGTGTCTGAACCGACATTGCCCGCGGCGTCTGATGCGTTGACATATATCAGATTGTTCCCGACATTGAGCGCGACGCTGGCTATCGACCAGCTCGTATTGCCGGAAGCAGCGCCGGCCATACCAGTCGCCATGTTCTTCCAGGTCACGATGACGACTCCGACATTGTCGTTTGCCGAGCCACCGAGGGCGGCTGTCGCCGAGGCTGTAAAGTGCGGGTCGCTCGCGGGCGCGGTTATCGTGCATGACGGGTTGACGTTGTCCCTGACGACGGTGATGCTATCTGAGCCGACATTGCCGGCCGCATCCGTCGCGTTGATGTAGATCAGGTTGCTCCCCGCATTGACCGGGACGGTCTGGCTCCAGCTCGTCGTTCCATTGCAGACCCCCGACGCGCCTGTCAGCATGTTCTTCCAAGTCACGCTGACGACTCCGATGTTGTCGGATGCCGTGCCGTTCACCAGAACCCCCGTTGAAGTCGTGTGGTATGGGTCGACCGGCGAGAAGATCGTGCAGGTCGGCGCACTGTTGTCGCGCCAGACATGCACAAGTGCCGAGCCCACGTTGCCCGCCGCATCGGAAGCGTTGACGTAGATCAGGTTGTCGCCCGCGTTCAGTGCGATGCTGGTTATTGACCAGCTCGTCGTGTTCGTCGCAGTCCCGGATGCGCCTGTCAGCATGTTCTTCCAGCTGACGCTGACGACTCCGACGTTGTCGGAGGACGTGCCGTTCAGAGCGGTAGTCGCCGAGGTGGTATACTTCGGATCAGCCGGGGAGAAGATCGTACAGGTCGGTGCGGTATTGTCGCGCCAGACATGCACAAATGCCGAGCCCACGTTGCCCGCCGCATCGGAAGCGTTGACGTAGATCAGGTTGTCGCCCGCGTTCAGCGCGATGCTGGTTATTGACCAGCTGATTGTCCCAGTCGCTGTACCGGATGCTCCGGTAAGCATGTTCTTCCAGCTGACGCTGACGACTCCGACGTTGTCGGAGGACGTGCCGTTCAGAGCTGTTGCAGCCGAGGTCGTGTAAGTCGGGTCGGACGGAGATGATATCGCGCAAGTCGGGTCGATGTTGTCGCGCCAAACATGGACGATAGATGTGACGACATTATCAGCGGCATCAGAGGCATTGATGTAGATCAGGTTGTCTCCCGCGTTGAGCGCGATGCTGGCTATTGACCAGTTGGTCGTGCCGGTGCACATTCCGGATGTGCCCGTCAGCATGTTCTTCCAGCTGACGCTGACGACGCCGATGTTGTCGGATGATGTGCCGTTCACTGGAATACCTGTTGAAGTCGTATAGCACGGGTCGACCGGCGAGAAGATCGTGCAGGTCGGCGCACTGTTGTCGCGCCAGACATGCACAAATGCCGAGCCCACGTTGCCCGCCGCATCGGAAGCGTTGACGTAGATCGGGTTGTCGCCCGCGTTGAGCGCGATGCTGGTTATGGACCAGCTCGTCGTGTTCGTCGCAGTCCCGGATGCGCCTGTCAGCATGTTCTTCCAGGCTATTGATACAACCCCGAGATTGTCTGAGGATGTCCCGCTCAGAGCCGTACTGTTGGCAGTCGTGTACGTTGGGTCTGTAGGCGATGATATGGTGCAGGCCGGGTTGACGTTGTCGCGCCAGATATGGATGACATCTGTGGCGACATTCCCAGCAGCGTCGGAAGCATTGACATAGATTAGGTTGTCGCCTTCGTTCAATGCGACGCTTGCTATCGACCAGCTGTTCGTGCCGGTGCAGACCCCGGACCCGCCTGTCAGCATGTTCTTCCAGGTCACGCTGACGACCCCGATGTTGTCGGATGCCGTGCCGTTCACCATAATGCCCGTTGAAGTCGTGTAGCACGGGTCGGCCCCTGGCAAAGTTATCGCCACGATCGGGTTCGTTGTGTCGTATATGACCGTGATCATGTCGGTTCCGGTGTTGCCGACCTCGTCGGTCACGGTGACGGTGATGTTGTTCCAGCCAGCGGACAGCGCGATGCTGCTGATGGTCCAGCTCGCCTTGCCGCTCTGAGAGCCAGAGCCGCCCTTGTCGTTGACCCACGAGATCGTCGTGATGTTGGTGTTGTCCGATGCGGTCCCGCCGAGGGTGACCGTCCCGGATGTCGTGTTGTACTTGACGTTGCTCGTCGGCGAGGTTATCGTGACCGTCGGGTTGATGTTGTCCCTGTTGACCGTGATCAGGTCGGTGCCGGTGTTGCCGACCTCGTCGGTCACGGTGACGGTGATGTTGTTCCAGCCAGCGGACAGCGCGATGCTGGTTATCGACCAGGCCGTCGCGCCGGATGCCGTGCCGGACCCGCCGGTGGCGGCGTTGCTCCATGTGACGCTCGAGACGTTGAAGTTGTCGGATGCCGTGCCGCCGAGGCTGACTGTTCCCAAGGTGATGTTGTACTTAGCGGCGCTGGTCGGAGATGTTATCGTGACCTCCGGGTTGGTATTGTCCCTGATGACGGTGATGATGTCGGTTGCCGTGTTGCCTGCCGCATCATGAGATGTAACGGTTATATTGTTCCATCCGACAGCTATGGCCATGGTTGAAATGGACCAGTTTATCGTGCCAGTTGCCGTGTCCGACCCTCCCCGATCGTTGACCCATGTCACGCTGGTTACTCCGACATTGTCAGAAGCGGTGCCGTTCAGATCCGCTATCGCACCTGCCACGTAGTACGGGTCGACTCCGGGGGTCGTTATCGTGCAAGTCGGGGGAGTGAAGTCGTGGTAGACTTCAATTAGGGGGAAGTGGTCCTTAGCTCCCGCGCCTCCAGATATGTTGTACGGTTTGTCGACGATCCACCATGGCGGAGCATTGTCAGGCATCGTCCAGTCGCTCCACCAGTTGCCGTGTCCTGATGAGGAGTTCCAACGGTTGTCCGTGCCGTTGTCAAAAGCTTGAACGCCTCCCCCTTTATTCCCCATGAAAGTGTTGTTCCAGATTCTGTTGCTACTCGACAAGAGGAGATATACACCGTACTGATTGTTCAAGCGGAAGGTATTGTTGCTAATTGCGTTGCCGCTCGATGAGGAGAGCAATATGCCATAGAACAAATTGTTCGAGCAATTGTTGTTGATCAGTGAATTGCCGTTCGACAGTTCTAGGCGAATGCCGTAGTCGCCGTTCAAAACGGCGTTCAAGTAGGTAATTGTTACATTGCTACAAGAGGTAAGGCAGATGCCACTCCTCACGTTATTCGATGCCTTTGCAGTCCCCCCGCTGCTTCCGGTGATCACGGAGTCCGTGCATCCGGAGATGTACATGCCGTACGCGCCGCTGTGGTTGAAGATGCAGTTGTTGATCTCCATGTTGTTGCACAGCCGGGCGTATATGCCGTCCAAGACGTTGTGCGAGGCCATGCTACCAGATATGACTGCGCCGGGGCAGGACGACAGGTGTATGCCATGCTGGTCGTTGGAATTCGTGGTGCAATTCACGACCATTGGCGCAATGCATGATCCGAGGTAGATGCCCCTGAGTGTATTGTCGTTGCATGTCGCCCCAGAGATGTTCGGGGTCTGGCATACGGCCAGGTAGATGCCGTTTTTCGTGTTCGAGTTGTAATCGCCGCCCGATACACTGACGTTGTCGCTGAAGCACACATATAGGCCGTTTCCGGAATTTGCGGACAAGGAACCGCCGGAGCATACCACCCCCTCGCACCAGTTGAAGTATATTCCGTTGTTCGAGTTGCCGGTCGCCGTACAATTCGATATGGATGCGTTCACGCAGGAGTTGAAGTAGCTGCCGTTCCAGCCATTGTGTGTTGCACCCGTATTTGTCATCGCGATACCAGTGCAGGAGGAGAGATACAATCCGTTGTTGCCGTTCGAAAACGCGTCGCAGTCGGAGATTGTGACGTTTCTGCACGAGATGAGATAGATTCCATTCCCTGCACTATATGATGCATTGCAGGAGGAGATCTCAAGGTTGCCACAATCCATTGCATACATTCCGTATTTGTTGTTCAAGAGATCGGCATTCTCGATGCGCCCGTTGGTAACGTTATTGAGCCGTATTCCGTCATTGGCTTGGTTGCTCGATATGATATGGCCATCTGTTATCTCAAAGTAGACGTTAGTATTCTTTATCTCGATGCCAGTAATCGACGAAGAGTCGATGTCAAAACCGCTTATGATGTACGGATTGCCGGCGCTCCCGTCACCGGCCCAACCCAGTATCGTGGCCTTTGAAGCGAAATTTGCATTGCCGTTGATGTAGATGTTATTCACCATCTCCGAGTAGCTTTGATACGGCGGGCACCCGAGCACTTCGAGGTTCGGCAGGACGATGTGGTTCGGAGCGCCGATGAGCCCGTGCGCGATTGTCTGCTGCGCACCCGTCCTGTTCGAAATCGCGTACGTACCGCGTCCGATGTTATTCGACACAACCGTTTTCGAACCGATCTTTATGATCTGCGAGCTCGAGTTCCCGGTGATGATGTTGCGAGCGATGTTATTGTAGTTCGACAGGTCTGCCTCCCTGACGCCCTCCAGGTTGTCGTAGACCATGTTGCCGATGACGCTGCCGTAGCCGCTCGACAGATGTATGCCCCTCACGCTGCAGCCGTAGACGGAGTTTCCTGTGATTATCGATCTGTCGCCTGTCACTACGATGCCGGCCGTTGCCACGCGGATAATGTTGTTCGCTATGACCGCATCGTTCCCGCCGCTAAAGATGCCGTAGTAGAAGTCGGTCCCCATCTGATTGACTATCGTGTTGCCCCTGATTGCCACCGTGCCGGTCGTTGACGAATATATGGCGTCCCCGAGCGAGTTGAAGAGAGAGCAACCCTCGACGGTTATCCTATCGCCCGCCATTATGTATATCTGTTTGCCGCCCAAGCCCGATCCTTCGATGCGGACTCCCGAAATGCTCCCGTTTGTCGGATAGGCCGCGCCCGTGTGTCGGACTAGGAAGCCGCTGCAGATCACCGGCGTCATGACGACGTTGCTGACCGCCCAATTCCTGACGTCCCCCTCTACGAACAACGGGACGCCTGTCGGGGAGATGATCAACGAATCGGAGAACGTTATGTTCTCCACCGCGCTCAGGGCGCCATCGTTGCCCAGTACGCACAGGCCGCCCTCATCTCCTATCGACAGCAGGTCCTTGACGACTATGTTTTTCGGCCCATCCGTCACTTCCTCGACGACGTGGTTGTGAATCTGCACGGCGTATCCATAGCAACCCCGGCTTATGCAGCCGGATATGGTGACGTTCCTGGCACCGTCGTCGCACTCATATCCGCTCGACGAATGCGACCATGCTCCTCTCGTGTTCTCCGACACGCACCCGATTATCGTCACGCCGTCCGCGCCCTTGCCGATCGCGAAATTGTCGTCGCCGGCGTCCGAGGCGTAGCACCCGACCAGCTTCACGTTCGTGCACCACCTCATAGCGAATGCCACGCGGTGATTATTCACGCTGTGCACATTGAACACGAGCACGTCCGTTCCGTATACGAGTGACACGCCCTCGCCGTCGGACTGGTTGACAAAGTCCAGGTCGGTCGTGAAGTTCGCAAGGACGACTTTGCTCACTCCCACAGTCTGGATCCTGATGATCGAGGAGTCGAGGCCCGCCTTCGCCTTGAGGACGGTATCCACCCCTTCACCGAAAATCCCCACGTTCGACTTAACCTGTATCGGGGCCGTCACCGTATACTCGCCCTTCTTGATGAGGATGGAACCGCCACCGGCCGAGTTGACCGCTGTGATTGCGCTCGCCATCACTGTCGAGAATGATGCCCCAGAGTAGTCGATGATTCCAGTGGTGCTGTTCCTCGCATAATAGGTCGAGCCGTTCTTGAAGACGACATAAGTGGCGTTGAGGCTGATCTTGTCAAAACCTCCTTCCCTGATGAGCTGCTCGAGCATGGTCATGTTGCCGTCAATATGGATTGGGAGAGGGGGGAGCTCGCTTTGCGGGCAGTAATCCTTCGCCCCGGCGTATCCCGATATGTTGCAGGGGGTGTCGACTATCCCCGACGGCGGGGCATCGTCAGGGGTCGTCCAGTCGCTCCAGTAGTTGCCGAATCCCGACGAGGAGTTCCAACTGTTGTTCGTTCCGTCGTCGTGCGCCTGGTCATATCCTCCATTGTTGCCTATGAATGTGTTATTCCAGATGCTGTTGTTGGCAGCTTCGAGATGCATCCCGTACTCATTGTTCGAGATGCAGGTGTTGTTGCTCAGCGCGTTGCCGCTCGACGAGGAGAGGCATATGCCGTACCAATTGTTCGAGCCGCAGATATTGCCGGTGAGAGCGGTGCTGTTCGATGAGATGAGGTATATGCCGAACCAATTGTTCGAGCAGTTGTTGTTGCTCAGCGCGTTGCCGCTCGACGAGGAGAGGCATATGCCGTACCAGTTGTCCGAGCAGTTGTTGCCGCTCAGCGTGTTGCCTTCGCTACAGAGTTCGAGCAGAATGCCATACTGATTGTCCGAGCAGTTGTTGCCGCTCAGCGTGTTGTTCCTGCTGTATGAGAACAGGGATATGCCGTCATAGAAATTGTCCGAGCAGTTGTTGCCGCCGAGGGAATTGTTGCTCGATGAATTCAGGTATATGCCGTCCCACCGATTCTTCGAACAGTCATTGTCCCTCAGAGTGTTATTGTCCGAAGACGCGAGAATAAGGCCGATCTCAAGATTCCAGCATGTATTATTCGCGATGTTGTTGTTGTCAGAGAAATTGAGCTGGATGCCGGCGGCTGCTCCGCTGTCTGAGCAGTTGTTGTTGGCAATGACATTGCCCATAGAAGAAATGAGGAAGATGCCGGTCTGCGTGTTCTCTGAGCACGTGTTATTGGAGACGATGTTGCCGCTGGAGTCTTCGAGAATAATGCCGTTGCCGTTCGCGACAAAGAGGTTGTCGATCAACGATCCGTTGGAAACATTGTCGAGATAGATTCCCTGCTCCGAGTTGGTGGACAGATAGCAGTCTCTGATCGTGAAGAACACATTGGAATCGGATATGACGATCCCGCCAGGAGATGTAATTTCCCAGCCCTCGATCATGTACGGATCATCGGCCGTCCCGCTCCCAGTCGTGATCCCCGTCGTTATGTTCGAACCGAGGAATCCGTCATTTCCGCTTATGCTTATCGGGGCATGAGGGGCGTATGTGGAGTTGCTGTTTGTCTTCTCGATCCAGATCGTATCTATGATGACATAGGAGGTGTTGTAATGTATCATTTCTAGCGAGTTGTTCCCCTCGTGGTATCTGAACAGAGTGAAGCCCCATTCCTTGTTCTGGCTGACGGCCCAAGGCTGCGGCGTGCCGAGCGGGTAAAACGGTGCGCCCCCGCATCCGTCCGTGACGTAGATGGTCCCTGGCGGGGTCGTCCACTTGTAGGCGTTCGTGTTCGGATCCATCAGGGTCCCGTTTGCATTGATCGGATAGGTCCGCTCGTAATGGTGCCTGTGGCCGCTGATGACCACGTCGACGCGGTACTGATCGAACAGAGGGGACAGAGTGTCCCTGGTCGGGATGCTTGAATCCAGGCTGTTGAAGGGCGGTTCATGGAACATGACGACTTTCCAGGGGTGATCCGGATCGGCGTCGGCGGCCTGCAGGTCCGATACAAGCCAATTGTACTGGGGCGACCCGACGTCATACGGGGTTATTCCGCTGTTGGCATTGGACAGCACGATGAAGTGTATCGAGCTGTAATTGAACGAGTAGTACAGCCAATTGTCGGGGAAGGAGAATTGCCCCAGGTAGTTCGGACCGACGCCTGCGGCAAAGTACTCATGAGTCCCGGGGGTCTGCATATAGGGCCTGTCCGCTGCGACTCGCTCAAGGAAGGGGAACCAGAGGTCCCACAGGCTCTGATTGAGACAGTAATTGACGCTGTCCCCGACGAACATCAAGAAATCGCTCGTCACATTTGAGACCGACCCAGTCACTTCATCCCATCCGGCGAAACTCGCGTCCGTCAGAGAGGGGTTCCTCGAATCCCCGAATGCTATGAAAGAGAATGATTCCGATGCGTCGGGCGCGGTCTTGAAGGTGTGAGGGGCGCTCCATCCGCTGCTCGCGTCGCCGGCCATGTAATTGTATGTGGTGCCCGGGGAGAGGCCCGTGATATTCACAGTATGGATGTATCCTGTCGCCCAATAGGGCTTGGAGTGATGGCCGGTCGCGCTCGATGAATATGAATAATCCGTGCTGTATCTCACGACGGACGACGCGGTGTCATTGGACGTCTGCCACATGACGGTCATGGTCGTTCGTGTATCGTTCGACCAGGACAGATGCAGGTGAATTGGAATGTCTTCGGTTTCGGAGAGGATCTTGCTAGTCTGATATGGCAGAAGAGCCGACTGATCATCAGTATGATCAGATGTGACCGGTACGAGCGCAGAAAAAGATGCGACTGCCATAAGCGCTACGACGACGATCGAACTCGGCAGGCACTTTCTCATCATGTGGCTCATCTACAGCGGGGGTTCCATCCACTGCAAATCTCTTTATCAGCCTTTCGGTTTAAAAGGGTAGGCTTCGCGAAAGAGGCGAAAAGCCAATAAAAAGTGGAAAAGAGATTGAATTGGAATAGGGGCTACTTCAATCGACAAAACCCTCAATGACACTTGTTCTTCCGCCCCCTTCTGAACCCGCAGAGCAGTTTCTCCGAGGTGCCGGGGGCATTCAAATACCCGCTGGATGAACTACATCCGTGCTCGAGAGAAGCTTCGTGATGCTCCCGGGAATCGGACCGCGGACGGAGAAGGCCCTCTGGATGCAGGGCATCCTCGACTGGGACAGCTTCCTACGATCAGACCGTGTGCGCGGCATCTCCGGCAAGCGGCTTAGTTCGCTGAGGCAGAGCGCCGTGATGATGCAGCACCTTGAGGAGAGAGATTTTCTGCGGGAGCTAGCTAGCTTCCTCCCGTCCGCCGAGCGGTGGAGGCTGTTGCGGCATTGGGACGGAAGGTTCGCGGCGATCGACATCGAGGTTGCGCGGAAGGGTCGTGGTCTCAGGCCCGTCGTTGTGTCGGTGCTCAGAGGATGCGGGCCGTGCCGCACTTTCATCAGCGGGGACGACCTCAACTGGCGGAGCATAGGCGATGCGCTCCGCGATGTGGAATTCCTTGTGACGTTCAATGGATCGTCCTTCGACCTGCCGATACTGGCGGGGAACGGGTTCCCGGTGAGCTGGCAGATGCAGATAGACCTCAGGAGGTACGCGGCGCGCGCCGGTCTGCCCGGAGGGTTGAAGCGCATCGAACCTCTGCTCGGGATCAAGCGCCCCCGCGAGCTCGAGTTCTCGACCTCCGAGCAGGTCTCGTACTTATGGAAGCTCTGGGAGGAGCGGGGGAGCAAGAACGCGCTCGACCTGTTGATCAGGTACAACCAGCACGACGCGGCCTCCCTCGTGCAACTTGCACGATACATTTATGCGCGCCTAAGCGGGGATGCGACATAGCAATTGTATAATCCGTGATGCCTGATTCTGGGATGGCGGCGACATGGGCAAGAAAATCAGCAGCAGGCTGAGCGGCGAGGCGCGGAGAATATCGCAGAAGGTGCTAGCTAGCGATTCCGTCGTGGTCGCTAGCCATATCGACGCCGACGGCATCTCCGCCGCTTCCGTCGCCTCCTCGGCACTGGACCGAGCGGGGATAGGGCATGAGGTCATCTTCCTCAAGAAGCTCGACGGGGAGGCGATAGGCCGGCTGAACGCGATGGCGAAGGACTCGCTGGTCTGGCTCACCGACCTCGGGAGCGCCTACGCATCCAAGTTCGAATCGTCGAACATCGTCATAACCGACCATCACGAGACGGAGGGGGGGCAGTGCGGCGGATCCGCACAGACCACCCTGCCGTCGTTCGCAGGCCTCGCGCACCTCAACCCGCAGCTCTCCGGATACGCCGGAGCCAGGGACATCAGCGGCGCGGGGCTTGCCTACCTGGTCTCCGTCGAGATGGACGAGGGGAACCAGGGGCTCGTCGGGCTGCCGATAATCGGAGCCATAGGCGACATGCAGGACCAGGAGGCGAGGAGGCTGGTCGGGATAAACGCCGGGATTGTGGAGGCCGGCGTGAAGCTCGGGGCGATCAATAAGAGCCTCGACCTCAGGTTCTTCGGGACCGAGACGAGGTCCTTGACCAAGCTGCTGGAATACGCGACCGACCCGTTCCTGCCCGGCCTGACGGGGAACTCGTTCGCCTGCGAGGAGTTCTACAGGATGCTGAAGATCGAGACCGCGTCCGCCGATGGGGCGCGCCACTGGTCAGGCCTCACTCAGACCGAGAAGCACAGGATCCTCACGGCGCTGTCGAGGCGCATACTCGAGAACGGGGGGGACGAGAGGGGCGTTCAGCGGCTTACCGGGGAGATCTACACCTTCCCAGGCGAGCGCAGGGGCAGCCCGACGAGGGAGGCGAGGGAGTTCGCGACGCTGCTCAACTCCTGCGGCAGGAACGACATGCCGCAGCTCGGCCTCCTGATATGCAAGGGAGACCGCGGCGAGGCGCTCGAGCGCGCGCTCGCCCTGCTCAGGGAGCACAGGGAGAACATCTCGAACGCGCTCTTCTACGTCAGGGAGCTCGGCATCTCGCAGCAGGGGAGCATACAGCATTTCCACTGCGCGGACCAGGTCAAGGACACGCTGGTCGGCGCAATAGTCGGCATACTCCTGAGCTCCGGGGACATAGACAGGTCGAAGCCGCTGATCGGGTTCGCCGTGTCGAAGGAGCCCTCCGGGGAGTACGGGATCAAGGTCTCGGCGAGGGGCACTCACGAGCTCGTCGAGAAAGGGCTGAACCTCTCTTCGGCGGTCAAGGCGGCGGCGCAGGCCGTCGGCGGGATCGGCGGAGGGCACAACGTCGCCGCGGGGGCGACGCTGCCGCTCGGCACTGAGGATGAGTTCCTTTCTCTGCTGGAACAGAAAGTCCGCGGGCAGCTCGGGGCTCACTGCATTGACGACTCTAGTATCGCCTTGTGAGCGTGCAGCCTGTTCTCCGCCTGGTCGAAGACTATGCTCTTCTCCCCGTCGATGACCTCCGGCAGGACCTCCAGGCCGCGGTGCGCCGGGAGGCAGTGCATGAAGACCGCGTCCGGCTTTGCCTTGGCCATGAGCTTCGAGGTGACCTGGTAGGGCATCAGGAGCTTCTCCTTCGCCTCGCGCTCGCTCTCCTGCCCCATCGACACCCAGACGTCCGTGTAGATCACGTCGGCGTTCTCCACGGCCTTGAACGGGTTCGTCATGACCTCGATCTTCGCGCCAGAATTTGAGGCGACCTTCTCGGCCTGGGACAGGATCTCCTGCTTCGGCTGGTAGCTGCTCGGAGCAGCGACCGACATGTCCATCCCTATGACCGCGCATGCCAGGAGAAGCGAGTTGCAGACGTTGTTCGAGTCGCCGACGTACGTGAGCTTCTTCCCCTTGAGCACGCCCTTCTTCTCGTTGAGCGTCATTAGGTCGGCGACGGCCTGGCAGGGGTGCTCCAGGTCATCCAGGGCGTTTATCACCGGCACGCTCGCCCCCTCGGCGAGCTGCACGACGTTGTCGTGCGAGAATCCGCGGTAGATTATGCCGTCGAAGTACCTCGATAGGACCTTGCCGACATCGCTCGGGCTCTCCCGCTTGCCTATCTGCACCTCGTCCGGCCCCATGAAGACCATGGACCCGCCGAGCTGGCTTATCGCGACGGCGAAGGAGGCCTTCGTCCTGAGGCTTGGCTTCTCGAAGACCAGCGCTATGGTCTTGTTCGAGAGGGGTACGGTCTTCCTCGCGATCTTCTTTGCATGTTCGCTCTTCATCTTGAGGGCCTCGGCTATGATGAATCCGAGGTTCTCCCTCATGTCGAGCACCGAGAGTATGTCCTTGCCCATCTAAACTCACCCGAGCGGACATCTTAACATCGTGCTGGTTAATAACTCCTCCTCAATTGGCGCAAAAAGCGAAGCCGCATGCCGGGCATTCTACGCATCCCGACCGGTGCGCCAAAGGCCCGTCGCACTCCGGGCACCTGGCATCGGAATCCGAATCCGACCCCGTTTTCGCTTCGAGATTTTGGGCATGCATCGGCCAATCACATTGGCGTTATTGCCGCTCCGTGCTGATTAACCGGAACGCGGGGGATGGGCGAAAATGCCACCGCCTATTGCACCGAAAATCCGGCAAGGTTTATCTACGAAAACGGTATGACAACCTAATCACCGCCATGGCCGGGGTGGGGTAGTCTGGTATCCTTGGGGACTGTGGATCCCTTGACCTGGGTTCAAATCCCGGTCCCGGCCCCTTTTCAAAACATCCCGATCGCACACATGCGCTGATGCGGGAACTACAGGGCTCACTTGGTCCCGAACAATTTGGATTTCTTGGCCTTCGACGCTTTCTTCTTCCCTTTGCCCTCGTCCTTCGGCTTGGCGGGAAGTTCCTCCTTGGACCTGGCCTCGCGGAAAGGCGTGCCGCAGTTCCAGCAGGAGCCGTCGCTGAAGACCACCTTCTCGCCGCAAACGGGGCAGTCGACCTTGTTGCCCCGGAGCACCAAGTCGCACCTGGGGCAGCGCTCCTCGTCCCCGTGTATCATCAGTCCGCACGAAGGGCAGGCGACCCTGAGCACCTCCGGCCTGATCGCATCCAGCTCCGTCTGTATGATGTCGCCGACGAAGCCGTCCATCGAGAAGCTCTTGAGGCTGTCGCCGATCTCCTTCGAGAACTTGATAAGGTCGGTCTTGCAGGTCGAGCAATGCTCGGCGTTCCGCCATACGAGCCCGGCGCAGAAGGGGCACTCGAAGAGCGTGCCCGCGCCGAACCTCATGCCGCACCTCGGGCACTCGTCCTCTGAGGAGCGCACTATGCGCCCGCACTTGAAGCAACTCAGGAATACAACCGGGGCGGCCTTCTCTTTCACAGGCTCATGATTGTGTTTATCCTTATTTAAGAGTTCGAACACCGCAGAAAATAGGTTGGCTGTCCTCGAACAAGGTTGAAATACGAAGAAGGGCGTAAGACTGGCAGGAAAAAAATATGACCTGGACCGGCCCGATGAACAAGATAGACGAATTCAGATTCGAGATACCCCGGAGCTACAAGAGCTGCATGCTCACCTCGGCGGTCATCTTCGCCGACGACAAGATGATCGAGCAGATAAAGCGCGACAACGCGGCCGAGCAGGCGACTAACGTGGCCTGCCTGGAGGGGATAGTCGGCAAGTCGATGGCCATGCCCGACATCCACTGGGGCTACGGCTTCCCGATCGGCGGGGTCGCCGCCTTCGATGCGAAAGAGGGGATCATTTCCCCCGGCGGGATAGGCTTCGACATCAACTGCGGGGTGCGGCTGGTCAGGACCGACCTGATGTTCGAAGAGATCAAGGACAAGATAGCGGATCTGATCGAGAAGGTGTTCCTGAACGTCCCTTCCGGCGTCGGGGAATCGGGCAAGATAAGGCTCTTCCCGTCAGAGATGCACGAGGTCCTGTCGAAGGGGGCCAAATGGGCCGTCGAGAAGGGCTACGGATGGGATGAGGACCTGAGCCTCTCGGAGGAGAACGGCTCCATGAAGGGCGGAGACCCGGAGTGCGTCTCCGAGAAGGCGAGGCACAGGGGCTCCTCGCAGCTCGGCACCCTCGGAGGCGGGAACCACTTCCTGGAGATACAGAGGGTCGACAAGATATACGACGCCGGCGCGGCGAAGACCTTCGGGATTGACACGGAGGGGCAGATCATGGTCTCCATACACACCGGCTCAAGGGGCTGCGGCCATCAGATAGCCACGGACCACCTGAGGGTGATGGAGAGCTCGCTGAGGAAGTACAACATCCATGTCGAGGACAGGCAGCTCGCCTGCGCTCCGGTCGGCAGCGACGAGGGGCAGGACTATTTCTCGGCCATGGTCTGCGCGGCGAACTACGCCTGGGCCAACAGGCAGATCATCCTGCATTGGACGAGGGAGTCGTTCGAGCAGGTGCTCGGCCGAAAGGCCGAGGACATGGGAATGAGGATGGTCTACGACGTGGCGCACAACATCTGCAAGATCGAGAAGCACTCGACGGAGGACGGCGAGAGGGAGGTCTACGTTCACAGGAAGGGGGCCACCAGGGCTTTCCCGAAGAACGCCCCCGGCATCCCTGACAGGTATTCCGCCACGGGGCAGCCGGTGCTGATCCCCGGAGACATGGGGACCGCGAGCTACGTCCTCGTCGGCACCGAGCGCGCGATGTCCGAGACATTCGGCTCGACGTGCCATGGGGCCGGCAGGCTGATGTCTCGCGAGGCGGCCGTGAGGAAGTTCGACAAGAACAGGGTCATCAGCTCCCTCAGGGAGAAGGGGATCTTCGTCAAGGCGGCGACGAGGGAGGGGATAGTGGAGGAGGCGCCTGGCGCGTACAAGAACATCGACGAGGTCGTGCGGATAGCCGACGGCGCCGGGATCTCCAGGCTCGTGGCGAGGCTTACCCCTCTCGGCGTCATGAAAGGCTGAGCGTCAGCGGGACAGCACCTTCTCTGCGGCCTTCTTGACATCGGCGCGGTATTGCGGAGGGCATGCCACCAGGAGCACCCAGTCCTGGACCTTCCTGAGCTGCACCGCGGAGGCGAGCGGGCTCACCCTCGAAAGCGGCCTGACCTTGTTGTTGTCCAGCACCCCGATGTTGACGCTCGATATCCTCGGCTCGGAATTCAGGATCTCCTCCCCGGGGACGTCCACCACGACGCTGCCCGGCGGCGAGCCCGCCCTCCTGCGGATGCTCTCCTCGATCGCGGTCTTTTCGCGGTAGCTGCAGAGCTTCTTGAGCAGGGCGATCTGCCCCTCGTCCATCTCGGACAGCTTCCAGACGAGCGCCGTCTTGTACAGCCGCCGGTACTTCAGCGAGGTCAGGAGCTTCTCCGACAGCTCGTCGTGCTCCTTGAGGGCGGACAGGAACCCGGAGTCGTTCTGCTTCCTTGCGGAGTCCATCTCCCTCCTGCCCATCTTCTCGGCCGCCTTGGCCAGCATCAGCTCCGCGATCCTCACGGTCTTGTGGAAGTAGACGCTGGTGTACATCAGCGCGCGGGCGACGAGCATCCCCTCGACCGCCGGGATGCCCCCCTTGTCGACGAGGAGGACGCCGTTGCGAATCCTCAGAGTGTGGAGCAGGCGGTCCCGGTCTATGACGCCGTAGGCGACGCCTGTGTAGTGCGAGTCCCTTATCAGGTAGTCCATCTGGTCGCAGTCGATCGGCCCGCGGATCATCTGGTACGGGTAGCTCAGGTCCTCCGGGCGGACCTTCCTCTTCCCGGACAGCAGCGCCTGCTCGGGATGCATCCCCGGTCCGTCCCCGGTCACCAGCTTGGCCACCTCCTTGGGGCTCACCGAGTGCTTCTCCAGGATCTCGGGGATCGTCGGGGCCCCGTCGAGGAGCGTCCGGTCGATGTCCGGGAGGATCGAATCCTTGCCGGTTATTATGTTGGCCGTGAGCTCTTCATGCGTGAAGCCGAACTGGTCCTTGAGGAACCATTCGAGCGTGTGCGAGAACGGGGCGTGGCCTATGTCGTGCAGCAGTGCGGCGCACATTATGCTCTCGGCCCTGCCCTCGTCGATGTCGAGCGAGCCGCACATCAGCTTGGCGATTTGGTATGTCCCGAGCGAGTGCTCGAGCCTCGTCTGATGCGCCCCCGGGAAGACGAGGTATGCGAGGCCGAGCTGCTTGATGTCGTGCAGCCTCTGGAACTCCGCTGTCTGGATGAGGTCCAGGAACACCCCGTCCACGAGGATGCTCCCATGCACCGAATCGTGTATGGTCTTGTGCTCTTTCACGCCCATGCCAATCATCTCCCGGATACTATTGCCTGTCGGTCGCATGCATTCCCCCCTTGCGGCCGACCAGACGCATCTGCTCGAAGGGGGCGATTTTATCCGGCGCAAAGGGTTGCTAGAAAACTTATATTAGCCAGAACCTGTGATTACATCGTCCGAGTTCGGGGGCCGTCCCATGGAGAATTCTGAAAGGAGCGGGAATGACAGGTTGAGGACCTATATCGAGGGACTCGACGAGAGGATCTGCGGCGGGATCAAGAAGGGGCACACGATACTCCTGGCTGGCCCTCCGGGAGCGATGAAGTCGTCCTTGGCCCTCAACATGGCCTACAACAACGCGAGGAGGGACAACCTCAAGGTCCTCTACATCACCGTGGAGGAGAGCCGCGAGAGCCTGTTGACCGCCATGAGGAACCTGGGCATGACGGACGTAGAGGAGTCGAGGATGCTGATCGTCGACCTCGGCCGCCTTAGGATGGAGCACCCGGACGCCGACGCCGGGCGCGACTGGTTCAAGATAATAAAGGAGTACCTGCGCAAGAAGGTGGACACGGAGGGCATCCGCCTGGTCGTCATAGACTCGCTGACGGCGATATACGCCTTGACGACACTTGAGAACCCGCGCCAGGAGCTGTTCCATTTCTTCAACTTCCTGAAGAGGCTGGGCGTCACCACTATGCTGATCTCCGAGACGCACGGCAACAAGGGCGACTTCGGGACGAGCAACGAGGAGTACCTGGCTGACGGCACGATACTGCTGAAGTTCGTGGACGTCGGCGAGACGGATGTCCAGCTGAGGGTGAGGGTTGTGAAGATGCGACACACGAAGATCTACCACGGCGACCTTACCCTGCTGTTCAGGAACGGGCAGTTCATAGTCACTACGCCGATAACAGAGTGATGCGACGCAACGGCGAACGATGCTGCGCTGCATCAGCGACGATAGGATTCCTGCCGCGGCGCACGGCCGCAGCTCAGAAGGAGCCGCGTATCTTGTTGCGGTCTATCCTGATCCCGGACGGCGTCACCATGAGGAGGTTCTTGCCGACCCCTGCGACGTCCCCGCCCGAGTCCCTGGCGACATTCCTCAGTTCGCTGGTCACCCGCTTGAGCGTCAGGTCGTCGTTGGTGATCGATGTTATGTCGAGCAGCAGTATGTTGCCGTTGTAGACGTTGGCCGTCATCGCGCTGAGATCCTCGTATCTGTAGATCTCCCCGACCTTGACGAGCATCGAGGCGCCACTGGCGTCCTCGCCCTCAAAACGCATGTCGCTCAGGTCGATGTATGATTCGGTCTCGACGACGTTCTCTCCGCCCTCGCCTTTCGGCCCGAAGGGCCTCTTTTTGATAATGGTCATCCGCATCCCTCTTGCCGATGTAATCAGGGTACCGGAATATAAATATTCGCAATTTCTGGCCATGCTGGAACAGCGCGCCCGCTAATGGCTCTGACCTATGCTCCAGATTTCATCTCCGACGTAATGCAGCGTCTTGACCGCCTTCCCCTGCTTTACCCGGACCATGTCCGCTCCCGACTTGAGGGCGATGCCGACGGCGATGGGTTTCTTGTTGTTGACGTCGCGCACCCAGACGATGTCCCCCTCGCGAATCGCCTCATCCGCCTCCACTATGCCAGGGGACATCACATCGGCGCCGTTGGCGATGAACTTCACCGCCCCCATGTCGACGGTAACATGGCTGCCGGCCGGAGTCGTCTTCAAGAGCCCTTTCAGGGTGGGGAACGGGCGGTCGTCGATGTATATGCCGACCACATCGCTCCCCTCCATTATGACGGTCCATTTGTCGGTCTCAGCGACGTCGATCTGCGAATCGGGCGGGAACGGGACGAAGCCCGCAGATGATATCATCTCCTGCTCGAGCGCCTTGGCCTCCTTCCTGCTCAGCCTGTGCCTGTTCCTCGTCTTCAATCCGTTCATTGTGGCTCACAACGCCTGACCGCGTCTCCGCTCATTTCCCCTTGACGGACCTGTCCAGCACGGCGCTCTCCAGCTTCTGCGCCGCCTCCTCCATCGCTTTCTTGAGCCCCGGCGTGGCGAGGCCTGCCGAACGGATCCTTATCGACCCCTCCAGGTACCTCTTCAGCCGCTCCTTGTCCTTCTCGCTCTTGAGCAATGCGTATGCTATCGCCGAGGAGTGGTCGTCGAGCTCGAACGCCATGCTGTAGAGGTCCGCACTCCTCCTGGCCTTTCCCCTCGAAAGCTGCTCCGAGCCGAGCTTGTAGAGGCGGAACGCCCTCTCGGCGTCAGACTGCCCCTCCTCGGCTTCAGCCGCGGCCGCCTCGGGGCGCAGCCCGTCGGAGGAGAGTATCTTCGATATCGCCGCCGAGCCTCCTTCGGATATCTCGTCGATCTCGTGGAGAGACCTCTCGTCCTGGGTCTGCTTCGCGATCTTCCTGGCCAAATGCATGTTCTTCTCGGCATCGACGCTCATGCCCGCCACCATCTGGCACATGGCGAAGGTCACCAGCGATCTGGCTGAGTCGGGATCCGCCTCTATCGCCTTCTGGGCGAAGGTGATGCCGACCTCGGGCGCTATATTGACCAGGCTCCTTGCCTTCAGGTCCCATGCCTCGGGGAACGAGGGGCCGGATATCAGGGACCTGTCGAGCTCCATCATCGCCTCCTTCCGCTCCCCGAGCATGAGCAGGGCCGCCGCGGCGGCATAGTGCGCGTAGTCGAACTCCTCGTTGATCTCGATCGCCCTGTAGTGGAACGGGAGCGATTCCTTGAAGAGCCTCATCTTCTCGAGCGCGTTGCCTATGTTGTTCCAGGCTATCTCGTAATCCTGGTTCTTCTCTATGGCGGTGACGAACTTCGGGATCGACTCCGCGTACCTGTGGAGGTTGTAGAGCGCGTTGCCCCAGTTGTTCCACAAGACGAACTCGTCGGGGAACAGCGAGACGGCCCTCTCGTAGATGGATAGGGCCTCCTCCAGCCTGTCCTTGCCGTGGAGCGCGAAGGACATGTTGCGCAGCACCTGCAGGTTGTTCCCGTCCTCCGCCACGGATTCCTTGAGCAGCGCGAGCCCGCGCTCCTCGTTGCCCTGGGATATCTCCGCCAGCCCGAGCCAGCTCTTGGTCACGGCGTCGCTCCCCCTGCTCAGCGCCTTGTTGAAGCAGCCGATGGCTTCCGCCGTCATCCCGAGTTCGAGGTACGCCTCCCCGGAGAACTTCAGGAAATCCTGCGACTCCCGGACCTCTGGCGGGAATAGCTCACCGAGATCCACGATGTCGTCGAAATCCTCCGCGTCCCTGAGGATCGACAGGATTTCCAGTAGGATCCGGGTGTCGGCCTTCTCGTCGAAGAGCGTCAGTATCTCCTTCTTGGCCTTGCCGAGCATCCCGATCGACAGCAGGCAGCGGACGTAGCTCAGCCTTATCGCCGCGTCCTTCGGGTCCTCCCTCAGCGCCCTTGCGAAGTATTTCCTCGCCTCCGACCAGTCTCCCCTCGATGAGAGGATCTCGGCCATGTTCTTCAGCGCGAAGAAGTTCAACGGGTTCGCCTTCAGCGCGATTTCGTAGTGCGCTAGGGCCTCGTCGATCCGCCCCAACCGCTCGTATCCCGCCCCGAGGTTGTTCTCTATCGCATCCGTCCTGAACCCCTTCTGCCCCGCCACGTTGAACTCGGAGATCGCCTCCTCGACCTTGCCCTCGTCCCACAACTTCAGGCCGTTCTCGAAATTACCCGTTCCGGGCTGCGGCTTGTGCTCTTTTTTCTCCTTGGATTTCATCACTTTTTCCTGCGCTCAATATAATTCGAAAACTATTTATAATATCCTTCTGGATGGGCTCGATGCATGATAGTTCTCTTCGGTCTTGAACCCAAGTCGGTCGTCGTCGCGCACATGCTCGAGAAGCTCAAAGGGATGAAGGCCGCAATGTTGGACCCGGAGCGGAAATTCTTCTTCGATCAGGTCGAGGACGCGCGCACCGCCGATTACGACGCGACATACGCGGAGTACAGGGAGAAGTTCGGCAGGATAGATTTCCTAGAGGACCCGAAGCTGTACGAAGTGATGAGCGGCGACATATTCTGGGCGCTGCGGTTCGGCTCCCTAGACCGCAGCTCGCTGGTGCTTCAGATGCTCGACAAGATCGGCGCCGACGGCAGCAAGAGCTATCTCTCAGAGGCGACCCCTGAGTCGCGCGAGATGAGGTTCCGGGTGAGGCGGGTGCTGGCGGAGTTCAACAGGGCGCTCAGGTACATCAAGTTCACAAGGTTTGACGATGTCAAGCTCTCGTTGGCAAGCGCCTCGTTCGAGAACGACATCGCGGACATGGTACTGAGGGCGGAGGCCGCGAGATGCCCGGGAGGATACTCCGTGGCCATAAACGGAGAGAAGACGGTCGCCATCATGATCAACGGTAGGCCTTTCGGAGCGAAGATCCAGAAGGTGCCGCTTTCGCCGGAGCGAAAGGGGTTCAAGCTTTTCTGGGGAGGGCTGCCGGAATCCGGGGGGAATCTGATATGGAAAGACGAACTGCACGACATTACCGAATTCCCGAGTATACTGCTGCCCAAGGGGCAGGATCTGCCGGAGAAAGTATTGGACCGCCAGACATCGACCCTCGACGATTTTGCAGATTAGCGTTTTTACATTCGGAATGAAGCGCGAAGTACAAACATGATTAAATAACAATTACGGTGTTCCAGTGGTATATTGAAGGCTCATCGGGGAGACATATGATCGGGGCGGCCGGGGAGATGAAAAATGGTAGCGGAGGCCATTGCCAGGATTCGCAATCCCGCATTCCCGCCATGAGTTATTATGCCCCCATGACCGAGTTCAAGGTCCCGGAGGCTCGTCGGGCATGACGACGATAATGGTGGTGGATGACGAGGTGTTCATCGTAGACCTCTACAGGGACATACTCAAGCTGAAGGGATACGAGGTCGTGGCGACCGCCTACGACGGCGAGGAGGCGGTCAAGAAGTTCCGCTCCATGGAGAAGCGGCCCGACATCATAATCCTGGACCACAGGATGCCCATGAAGAACGGGATCGATACGATGGCCGAGATGCAGGCCATCGACAAGAGATCGAAGATACTGTTCGTGAGCGCCGACATAATGATAGAGAGCGACGCCATCAAGTTCGGCGCCGCAGGATTTCTACCGAAACCCTTCAGGATGGACGAGCTGGTCGAATCGATCGAGAGGATCAAGGGCTGTTGAAGGCGGGCGGCACTGGCATCCCGTCCTGGAAGGGCGCGGTGCGATAGTTTCATGTCCGGGAGCGGCATATCACGGAGGAGATAACCGATGAGCGATCCGTTGGATGACATTTTCACGAAATCGAAGTCCATAAGCCTCCCTAGGAGGATACTCGCAGGCCACGATGTCATGGGTCAGATACCCGACGTCTGCGCCGAGTTCGAGCTCAAGCCCCCCACGCTGATGGTGACCGGGGCGACGACCTCGGCCCTCGCCGGAAAGCCGATAGCCGACATTCTGGTCGACGGCGGCTACGAGGTGCACATCGCGCAGATAGGCGAGGCGACGGTGGAGAACGTCGGGAAGGTCGTCGGTGTCGCCAAGGACGTGAAGGCCCGCTTCCTCCTCGGCGTGGGCGGCGGCAGCAAGATAGACATCGCGAAGATGGCCGCGACGGAACTCAAGGTCCCATACATCAGTATACCGACGAGCGCATCGCACGACGGGATAGCCAGCCCGCGCGCATCGCTGCGAGGCGACGGAGCCTCGGTGTCCGTGGAGGCGAAGGTCCCGCTCGCGATAATAGTGGACACGAAGATCATCGTGAAGGCCCCGTTCAGGCTCCTCGCGTCAGGCTGCGCCGATGTGATCAGCAACAAGACGGCGATACTGGATTGGAAGCTGGCCCAGAGGCTGAGGGGGGAGGATTTCAGTTCGAGCGCTGCGACCATCTCCGACTACGCCGCGGAATCCGTCATCGTTCACGCCTCGGCGATAAAGCCCAACCTGGAGGAGAGCATCTGGACCGCGATAAAGCCGATAATAATCTCCGGCATCGCCATGGCGATTGCCGGCACGTCCAGGCCCACGAGCGGCGCGGAGCACATGTTCTCGCACATGCTTGACCAGCTCGCCCCCAAGAAGGCACTGCACGGAGAGCAGTGCGGCATAGGCTCGATAATGACGATGTACCTGCACGGCGGGGACTGGAAGAGGATAAGGGATTCGCTTGCGACCATAGGCGCACCGACCACGGCGAACCAGCTAGGCATACCGGACGAGATTCTGGTGCAGGCCCTGACCTGCGCCCACAAAGTCCGGCAGGACAGATACACGATCCTCGGCGACAAGGGGATGACCGAGGAGGCCAGCGAGAGGCTCGCGAAGATAACCGGAGTCATTGGAGGGTGAGGTCGGACTTGGTAGTGATCACGCTCGTCGGAGAGCTGCAGGCGAAGAAGGGCGAGACATTCGTTTACTGCGGACCCTTGTCGGAATGCCGCGAATGCAAGCTCAAGACTGTCTGCTTCAACCTCGATGTCGGGAGATGGTACAAGGTCTCCTCCGTCAGGGAGAAGCACCATGAGTGCAAGGTGCACGAGAGAGGCGTGCGGGTCGTAGAGGCCGAGCCGATAGGCATTCCGGCGTCGGTGCCTGCAAGGTCGGCCGTGGAGGGCACCACGCTCTCGTTCGAGCCGCGCCAGTGCAATTCGGTGTACTGCGATTGCTACAGGCTTTGCCACCCGATGGGCGTGGCGGGCGGCATGAAATATCAGGTGCTGCAGGTCCTCGGGGACATCCCTTGCGAGGACGGCCAACCGCTCAAAAAGGTGACACTGGGCTAGCCGCCGCTCACCGGCGGGAGGATGGCGACCTCGTCGCCTTCGTGAATCTTATCCGTCAGTTTCACCGCGGTCTTGTTAACGGTAATTACCACGTGCCCCCTTGACCCCTCCAAGGAGGGATGCTTCCTGAGAATGTCATCGATGAGATCTCCCGCGGTCGCGCCTTCGGCGATCTCGTATGAGAGCTCCGGGGCTCCGAGAACCTGTCTGAAGAAAGCGAAAAGCTTCAATCTGATTATCATCCTAACTCCGCGTCCTGCATTTCCATTGGAGATATTTAAGAAAAACCGTCTCCTCCAATCCGTGGTTGCGGTCGACGCCGAAATTCTCCTTCGAATGGAATTGCAGTTAGTTTGACTCGGATAATAAACATGATAACAAACAAGATAACAAGATGCATAGACAAGAGGGGGTATGCTTATCAGACTGTATTCTAGAAACACACTTATTAGCAGAAGTGCCTCCCGAAGGATACCGCTTCGAGTTCCTCGAAGGGAAGGGATTGCACTCTGCCAGTATGGCAAATATTCAGGGTGGGGTAGCCCACCTTGCCCGTCTGGGGGCTCACCGCTCCCCAGTCGGAGGCGGACGACTGGTGGCGGTGCCTTCTCGACTGAGAGAAGGATCAGGATGAACAGCAGTCATGGCATAGGGGGGGAGGGATAGATGCAGGCGCACGGGCAGGCGGGCGAAGGCTCGCTGGATGGGGATTCCGACATTCACGATAAGGACGATTATCTGTTCAGCGGGGCCTTCAAGGAGCCGGCGCTCTCGCAGAACGCCATAAAGGTCCTTGAGAGGAGATACCTCAAGAAGGACGAGAAGGGCAAGGTGCTCGAGACGCCCAGGCAGATGATCGCGCGCGTCGCCAGGACGATAGCGAGCGCGGAGGTCAGCTTCGGGATATCCCGCGACGAGCTGCTGGCGGTCGAGAAGAAGTTCTACGAGATGATCGCGTCCATGGACTTCGTCCCGAACAGCCCGACGCTCATGAACGCGGGGCGGGAGCTCGGACAGCTGTCCGCCTGCTTCGTGCTGCCGGTGGGGGACTCGATCGAGGAGATATTCGATGCGATCAAGTACACGGCATTGATCCACAAGAGCGGCGGGGGAACGGGCTTCTCGTTCTCCAGGCTCAGGCCGGCCAACGACTCCGTGCAGAGCACGAAAGGCGTGTCTAGCGGGCCGATATCGTTCATGGAGGTCTTCAACGCCGCGACCGAGACGATAAAGCAGGGCGGGACCAGGCGCGGGGCCAACATGGGCATCCTGAGGGTCGACCACCCGGACATCCTCGAGTTCATCGCCGCGAAGAAGGACCAGAAGAGGCTCACGAACTTCAACATCTCAGTCGCGCTGACGGACAGGTTCATGAAGGCGGCCAAGGAGAAGAAGAAATACGACCTGTTGAACCCGCACTCCGGGCAAGCCGACGGGCAGCTCGAGGCCGAGCAGGTCTTCGACATGATCACGAACATGGCCTGGCGCAACGGCGAGCCTGGGATAATATTCATAGACAAGATCAACAAGGACAACCCGACTCCGGAGCTTGGCCAGATAGAGAGCACGAACCCATGCGGCGAGCAGCCTCTGCTGCCGTTCGAGTCGTGCAACCTCGGCTCGATCAACCTCGCGCACATGCTGAAGCAGGGGGAGTCCGGATGCTCCATCGACTGGGACAGGCTCAGGGACACCACGGTATGGGCCACGAGGTTCCTCGACAACGTCATCGACGTGAACAAGTACCCGCTCCCGCAGATCGGGGAGATGACCAAGTCGAACAGGAAGATAGGGCTCGGGATCATGGGGTTCGCGGACATGCTGATCCGGCTCGACGTCCCGTACGATTCCAACGAGGCGCTTGAGATAGGCCGCAACCTGATGAAGTTCATCCACACGGCGGCGAGGGACGCCTCTCAGAACCTCGCGAAGAGCAGGGGGGACTTCCCCAACTTCCCGAGGAGCACGCTGCGCAAGAAGTACCCGCTGATGCGCAACGCCACCGTGACCACGATAGCCCCGACGGGGACGATAAGCATAATCGCAGGCTGCTCCAGCGGGATAGAGCCGCTTTTCGCGATAGCCTATGTCAGGAACGTGATGGACAAGGACGAGCTGTCCGAGGTCAACCCGATCTTCGAGGAGATCGCGAAGGCCCGCGGCTTCTACAGCGACGAGATGATGAAGAAGGTCGCGGAGCACGGCTCGCTGTCCGAAATAACCGAGATACCGGAGGATATCCGCAGGACTTTCGTCACCGCGCATGACATCACGCCCGAATGGCACATCAGGATGCAGGCGGCGTTCCAGGAGTACACGGACAACGCGGTCAGCAAGACCGTCAACTTCCCGAAGACGGCGACGGCGGACGATGTCAGGAAGGTCTACCTGATGGCGTTCGACCTCGGCCTGAAGGGCGTCACGGTCTACAGGGACGGCAGCAGGGACGAGCAGGTGCTGAACATCGGCAAGGTGAACAAGAAGGATGAGGAGCAGCTCGAGCTGGCGAAGGACGACCTGCACCACCACCGCTCGCCGAGGCCGAGGCCTTCGGTCACCCACGGCAGCACGCACAAGCTCGAGACCGGGTGCGGCAAGCTGTACATAACGATCAACGAGGACGAGCACGGGCTCTTCGAGGTGTTCACCCAGATGGGCAAGTCAGGAGGGTGCACGGCGTCGCAGTCGGAGGCGATCAGCAGGCTCATCTCGCTCGCGCTGAGGTCCGGGATAGACCCTAAGACCGTCATCAAGCAGCTCAAGGGGATAAGATGCCCGCAGCCGATCATGCAGCCGGGCGGGTCGATCTTCTCCTGCTCCGACGCGATAGCGAAGTCGCTTGAGAGATATCTCGACGCGAGGGAGCACCCGCATAGGAAGGACGGCCAGCCGATCAAGAAGCAGAACTACGCCGAGAAGGGCGACATCTGCCCCGAGTGCCCGGAGTGCGGCGCGATGGTCGACTACGTCGAGGGATGCGTGGTCTGCAGGTCCTGCGGGTATTCCCGCTGCTGGTGATGCGGCATCATATACCTATTGAACGTTACATGTAGCGAGGCGGTTGATAATCCCGCCGCGGCATCCATTGCCCCGAGGGGCGGATCGGCCGCGGCAAGGCGATTGAGCACGCGCGGGCGATCGCCCCGCATAGTTGGGGGGCAGCAGAATTGGCGTCTTTCGCGAAGAAGGCAATCATTGACATGAAACCCGGAGACAAGGTCGACTCCGTCTTCTCGGTCCACTACAAGAAGTCGATCTCCGAATACAAGTACGGCTCGATGTTCGAGTTCCGCGTGGCCGACAGGACCGGCCAGATAACCGTGAAGTTCTGGGGCGGCGAGGACCCGGCGGAGGTGCTCAAGGTCTTCGAGACGGTCAGCCGCGACGTCATAGTGCAGATAAGGGGGACGGTGGGGGAGTACAGGGGCGCAATGGAGCTGGCGGTCAACCCCAACGAGGGCGGAATGGTCAAGGTGCTCTCGGAGGGGGAGTACGACATCAAGGAGCTCATGGGGACGGTCGACGACATACCCGGGCTTGTCGCGAAGCTGAGGGAGGCGGTCGCGGGCGTGAAGGATCCGCACTATTCCGCGGTGCTGAAGAAATTCTTCGATGACCAGAAGTTCATGGAGGAGTTCTCGAAGTGCCCCGCGTCGATAATGCTGCATTCCGCCGAGATAGGCGGGCTCGTCTACCACACGCTGAATGTCCTGGACCACTGCATGGTCGCCTGGGAGCACTACCAGAAGATGGACAGGGACCTGCTGATAACGGGCGCACTGCTGCACGACATCGGCAAGGTGCGGTCTTTCAGGGTCACGACGAACATAAACCAGACGGAGGAGGGGATATTCCTCGGCCATCTCGTCATCGGCATGAACATAGTGAAATCGAAGATCGACGAGATCGAGGGCTTCCCTGTGGAGAAGGAGAACAAGCTCCTGCACATCATCCTGAGCCATCACGGCAGGAAGGACTGGGGCTCGCCGGTCGAGCCGGCTATACCCGAGGCACAGACCGTGCACACCGCCGACGACTTCGATGCGAAGCTGTCCTACATGATATTCAAAAGGGAAGAGGCGACGACCGACGACAGCTTCATCTGGGACCACAGGTTCAAAAGGCACATCTACATGGGCTGATCAGTAGCTCTCGCCGGTGATCCTCTCGAAGAGGTCGACATAGAGCCTGCTGACCTCCTTGATCTTCTTCGCCGTCAGCGGCGGTATCTTCGGCTCGGCCTTGCCGTCCGACCTCGCTTTCTTCAGCTTGTCGTAGTAGCCGAGCTTGCGGTAGTACTGCCTGACGTTCTCCTTGCTCAGCTCGTTGAACTTGCCCTTCTCGACGTCGGCCCAGTCCCACCAGCGGTCCTCGTCGGCGGTGCCGAACGTGTCGACGACCATCAGCTCGCGGTCCTCGTCGAAGGCGAACTCCTTCTTGCCGTCGACGTGGATGAGGTCCCTCTGCTCGACCTCCTCCGATATCTCCTCGTCTATCTTGAGCACCGTCTCGATGATGTTGTCGTATTCGCTCTTCGAGAGGGCGGCGATCTTCATGGCCTGCGCCTTGGTCAGCGGCCTGTCGTACTCCTCGAGCTTGGTGGTCACCTCGAACATGGGGTGGGGCAGCTCGTCGCCGTAGGCCACCTTCTTCCTCGCCGGGAATCCGAGCTCCTTGGGCGCGATGCTCCCGTCCTTGATGCGGTCGAAGAGCGAGCCGGCGACGTAGTGCCTGCATATGACCTCGAGCGGGATCAGATAGTTCGTGGTCTTTTGCTTGATCTTGCTGTAGTCGGAGATGATGCTGACCTTCTTCACGCGCATCCTGTTTGGAGGTATCAGCTCGGTGAAATGCGATTTGATCCCCATGTTCCGCAGCATCTGGAACCAGAAGGCGCTTGTCCTGCAGAGCGTCTCCCCCTTTTGCGGGATGGTCGAAGGGATGATTTTATCGAAAACCGAGATCTTGTCTGTGAACACGAATTCGAGCAGATGGCCGTCAACGTCGTAGACGTCTTTGACCTTCCCCCGGCGGAACAGCTTCATTTCGTGCACGAATGCGCCCTAAATCGTGGTGGCATTTATTACTTGCGGTAGCGGGTTGCGGTGCTGCAAGTCCGTCGGGCGCCCCTAGATCTGCGGCAACAGGATGTTGTGGACGGCCGCTAGAACCGTGAGGAACACAGAAGATATGAGCGCCGCGAAAACTATCCTGCGCCTAACGCTCAGGCCCTTCCCGTCGGTGAGCGCGGCCACTAGTAAGAAAGCGATTGTGAATATGAGCACCATCATCCCGATGATGCCGAGCACCGAGGCCAGTGAGAACAGGATTATCGAACTCCCGGCGAGGAATATCACGGCCGCCCCTCCCGCGAAGGCCGCAACCAGCAGAATCCAGTCCCCGAAGTCTTTGAAGGGGGTGCGGCTGTTCCTCCCTGGGAAGACGATCAGGTTGAGGAGGGGGACCGCCACAAAGGGGATGGGCGTCCCTATGAGCAATCCGCCGATCGTGCGACTGACATTGTCGTATCCGCTCACACCGCCGTAGGACAGCAGGGCCTCGATCACCCCGATCACCGCCATGGCGCCAAGCACCGCCAGCGCCCTCTTGCCGGGCATGCCCGAGGCGAATCTCCTTGAGCCGCTCCAAACGACCATCGACGACAGCAGGAAGCCGATGTGGATTCCGATGCACCTCGCGCAGAGCGGCATCTGCAGGTCGCCGAGAAGGTAGGACCTCTCAGGGATCTGATGGCACAACGCCGACCCGAACAGCATGAGGATTGACCACAGCGGATCCATATGAGAAGGCTATGCGAAAAGCTCGTTTAATGATTTCTGCCAGTAGCCCGATGGAATGAAAAATAAGGGTTTCGAGGGGACGCTTCCCCTCGGAATTGGTTTCCTCGCCGGCAACACTAGTACGGCCAGTAGTAGTACGGTGTCGCCCAGAGCCACAAGAAGAGGACGGCGTAGCAGACTACGACGAGTACGATGCTCAACACGCCCAATATTATGCACATCTTCCCGACTTCTTTGGTCTCCGGCTTGGTGTAGTAGATGGCTCCGATGATGAAACCGACTATCGGTATGAAGAACGACAGAAGGTAGAGCAGGATCTTCATCCCGCCGCTCACGCTTGACTGCGGCATCGGCTGGCCATACATCGGCTGCCCGTACGGCTGCGGCTGGCCATACATCGGCTGCTGCTGCTGTCCGGCCATCTGCGGTCTGAAATCGTGACCACAGTATGGACACACATTCACATCCCAAGCTATTGCGCGTCCGCACTTGATACAGGATCTTGTCGGTTGCTGTGGCGGCTGTCCCATTGCCATATTCTTTGACCTCCAATTTCTTTGACGGGGACATCTCCCATCCCCGCATTCTGTAGAGAGAAAAGGGAACTCCAGTATTAATAGTTATTATTTTATGCTCAGTATTTTATCAATCTCAGCCCTGATTCTGGCCTATGCCCCCATTGCACGATATGGGAATTGCAGGGAAGAAGCAATTTATAACGCGGAGTCCAGATACTGACCTCAAGGAAGGATAACGCGATGGGCATCGATTTTGAACGGCTATACTCGGATAGGGCGCGGAAGGCCGTCGCCTCTGAGATCAGGGAGATACTCAAGATGCTGGCTGATCCTGATATCATCTCATTCGCCGGCGGGATCCCGAATCCTGAGACTTTCCCGTCATCTGTCATCTCGGACATCGCCCAGAAGGCGCTGGCGGAATGCCCTGAGGAGACGCTCCAGTACGGGGTGACCGAGGGATGCTCCGAGCTGAGGGAGACGCTCGCGGCATACATGAAGGGGCAGGGGCTGGCCGCCTCCCCTGAGGACTTCCTGATCACGAGCGGCGCCACCCAGACCATCGACCTGTGCTCCCAGGCATTCCTGCAGCATGGGAGATGCGTGCTGACGGAATCCCCCTCGTTCCTCGCCGCGCTGCTGAATTTCAAGAGCTATTCGGCGGACATAGCGGACGTCGGGATGGATTCTGACGGCATCCTCGTGGACCGCCTGGCGGACCGCCTCGCCGATCTCCGCAGGAAGGGCGCCAAGCCGACCATGCTATACATCATCCCGAACTTCCAGAATCCGACGGGGGTGACCCTGTCCGAACCGAGGAGGAGGAGGCTCATTGAGATCGCGAACGAGCACGACCTCCTCGTCCTGGAGGACGACCCGTACGGCCAGCTGAGATACGAGGGGGATGCGGTCCCGCCTGTGAAGGCGTTCGACGACGTCGGGAGGGTGATCTACGCGAGCAGCTTCTCCAAGATCCTCTCGCCGGGCATAAGGGTCGGCTGGGTCGTCGCGCACCCCGAGGTGGTCAGGAAGCTGTCGATAATGAAGCAGACCGCCGACGTGCACACCAGCGTCCTGGGCCAGAGGATAGCCGACGAGTACATCCGCGGGGGGCACCTGGAGAGGCAGCTCCCGAAGACGAGGAAGCTGTACGGCCGCAAGCAGAAGATCATGCTGGGAGCTCTGGACGAGTTCTTCCCGGAGGAGGCGATATGGACGCGCCCGCAGGGAGGCATGTTCCTCTGGGCGACCCTGCCGGAGAGCGTCGACACGCTGGAGCTGCTCCCGAGGGCTGTCAAGAAGAAGGTCGCGTACATGCAGGGGCGCCTTTTCTACCCGAACGGCGGCGGCGAGAGCGAGATGCGGCTCAACTTCACCCATCCCTCGGACGAGCTCATAACCGAAGGGGTGAAGAGGCTGGGCGCCCTGATAGACAGCGAACTGCGCGCGCATTAGAAGTTGTCTGAGCCGGCGTGCACGGTGATCCCGTTCTTGCCTATCGAGTAGGGCTTGATCCTGCGCGAGTGCTCGGACCTCCTCATCTTGAGGATCCTGATGCTAAGCTTCCCCTCGCTGGAGTTCGGCGGCTCGTCGTAGTTCAGGAGGATCACGCCGTCCACCGTGTACTCGACCAGGCCGTCCCTCGAGGACCGCGGGTTGTCGTCCTTGACCTCCGCCGTCAGCAGCGCGGTGCATCCCGTCGATCTGAGAAGCTGGCAGAGGTTGAAGAGCGTGGAGCGGCGCTCCTGCTCCGTGTCGAACAGCATGTTGAGCAGCGAGACGGAGTCGAGCACGACCCTCGTGGCCTTGGACTCCTTTATGAAGGAGGGCAGCTCGCTCTTGATCCGCATCACGGTGTTCTTCGCGTCCGCCGGCTCGAGCTTGTACAGGCCGAGCTTCTGCTCGTCGAAGTACTTCTGCATGTTCCAGCCGAAGGTCTCCGCGCTCTTGAGGATGGACTTCGTGTCCTCCTCCAGGGAGATGAAGATGCAGTTCTCCCCCGCTGAGAGGCCTGCGTTGATGAACTGCAGCCCGAAGGTGGTCTTGCCGGTGCCGAACGCCCCCATGACAACGGCTATGTGCCCCTTGGGAATCCCACCCATGAGCATCTCGTCCAGCCCGGCTATCCCTGTGGATACCTTTTCCGCCATTTTCATCCGACCCTCTCTGTGTCGATCACGACGAAGCCGCTCTGCGACGTGACCAGCGTGGCGAACCTTGAGATCCGCGCCTGGTCTAGATGGGGCAGGACGCTCATGAACTTCTCTACGTACATGTACCTCTGCCTGAGCGAGGTGTGGTGGTACTTGGTCCACTCGAACGCGAGCACCCCGTCGACGCTGTCTATGATCATCTGCTGCTTCTTCTTCTCGAGGATCTCGTCTGTGAGCAGGAAGTAGATCAGGGCCTTCCACTTCTTTGCCATCCGCTGCAGTCCCTTCAGCACGGCTATGATGTCGGAGAAAGGTATCGAGTCGTTGACGATCAGGTCGGTCAGCGAGTCGACGATGATCAGCGAATTCTGTGCATTCTCGTCGAAGAACGTCGCCAGCTGCTCGAGGAGCCCTTTCTTTTCGGAATTGTCCGAGAACAGGCCGTTCCGCTTGGACTCCCCGACCCAGTTCGTCGGCACGGCGGACTTCATGAAGTACTCCTCCGAGAAGTCCTTGAACTTGAGGTTGTGCGAGAGCGACTCATAGTAGTCGCTGTTGAACGAAAGCCCGACCTCCTGGAGGATGTCCTCCTTCGACTTTGAGAAGGTGACGTAGTGCATGCTGTCTGGCAGCTTGCCGTTCTTGGCGGCGTGCCCTAGGAAGAACTCGAGCGATTTGGGGTTCTCCATGACGAGGCCGATCTTCGCCGCCGAGGTGAGGGAGAACTCCAGCTGACCGGCCCCGACGTCCCCGAGCAGAAGGACCACCGAGCCTGCCGGCAGGCCGCCCTTGATGATGCTGTCGAAGTCTGCCACTCCGGTCGGCATCCTCTCGAAATCCCTTTCTGACATCCCAACCTGTGCGTTAATATCGCTTCTGGATAATGAAAGTTATCATCAGACGAGTTCTGGACGGCGCTCATCGAGGAATCGAATAGCTTAATAATGCCATGAAGTGATACGAATCCGGCATTATCAAAAGGGTGTGAATGAAGTGAGGACTGGAGACCGCTCGTATTATGGCGCGAATTTGGACAGAAGGATCAACAGGAAAATGCCTCTCCCCCCAAAGAGACACATTCCTCTTTCCGTGGCTCTTGCGGTTGTGATAATAATGTCGAGTGCGATCACCGTGCTTTCGATTCAATCCCAGTCGCCAGATACCATCTCTCACGCTCTGGGGAAGACCACGATTACCGGTTTCGCCCTTGTCGATCAGCACAAGGACACGAACATGGCCTGCAACGCGGGAGGCACCTGCGTGCCCGCTCCCCCGGATCCCCCTCATGTGCCGAATGACGTCAAGGCGAGGCCTGCGCCGGGAGATACGACATACGGCACTGGTGACGATTGCCCGCATTGCGCGGCCTACTGCGCCCCGGCGAGCATCGCGATGATAGCCACCTACCGCGAAATCACAGCGCCGAACACGCAACAGGATGACATATACGATCATGGAAAGAAGACGCTCCCTGAGGTGAAAGCCGATGGCGCGATTTCTACCCACGGCGTGGGCATGACCGATGGGACAACCGGCTCACCCTGGGAGGTCCAGGACGCATTCAATTGGTCGATAGGGGTCCATGTCCAGCACAATCAGGGCGACGGCAGCGCCATGACCGCCGCCCAGCTGCAGCAGTATATTTCAACGGGTCACCCAGTCCTGTGGCTGGACCATGGAGGATGGCCGAAGAATCTCTCAACCGTGGCTTTCCCCCTGTCATACAGAATCGAGCAGGGTCATGCGAAGGTGATTACGGGGTACGACGACAATGACTCGGTAGGAGACACGACCGACGACGTCTGCCTCATCTACGACCCGTGGCCGGAATATAATGACAAAGGGATTCTGCCTTCGAACGCGACAAAGGGTCCGGGCGACACCTTTGACCCATATTGGCTGCCGCTCAAGGATGTGAACCTCACCGATGTCACGGACAAGTATCTGGTTGACACCTTCGCCAACATCCCTGAGTTCTCATCGATAATAGTCCCGATCCTCGGCATCGTGATGATCGCCATCGTTGCCACAAGGAAGGGAGCCTCGAAGAGAAACGACGGATCTTCTGGCAAGAAGGGAGAATAGAGAGATCGAGAAGGGCGATTTCAATCATCCTTCAGCAAAGCTGAGCAGCATCTGGATGGCGTGGGAGGAGGCGGCCTCCTTGATGGACTCCCTGTCGCCCGAGAAAACCTTCTTCTCCGCCTTTGTCCTCTTCCCGTCGCTGACGCAGAACCAGACGAACCCTACCGGCTTCTCCTTCGAGCCGCCCGATGGGCCGGCTATTCCCGTCGTGCTCACCGCGATGTCGCTCCCGAACGCCTTCCTGCACCCGAGCGCCATCTCCTTCGCGACCTGCTCGCTCACCGCGCCGTGCGCGTCGAGCGTTTTCTTCTTCACGCACAGCAGCGCGACCTTGGCCTCGTTGCTGTACGTCACCGCGCTCCCCAGGAAGTAGTCGCTGCTTCCCGGCACGTTCGTTATCTTGTCCCCTATCCTGCCGCCGGTGCAGGATTCCGCGGCAGACAGTGTCAGCTGCTTCCCTCTGAGAATTTCCCCGAGAATCTCCTGAGGGAGCGCCGTGGTGGGTCACCTACTCCTCTTTGCTGGTCGCGGCCTTTATCCGCGATGGACCGTCCAGCTTTTTGAGGTAGTTGACTATCTTCTCCGGGACCAGCGGTTCCCAGTCCTCCCCGTTCAGCATCCGCCCGCGTATGACCGTCCCCGCGTAGATGCTCCTGTCATAAATCTTCATCGGATGGACCTTGTAATCCTTGGCCTCGAAGAGCGACTTCGTGAGCGGGTTGTTCGTGAACACCGCCTTGAAGGGCGGGACGAGCGATTCGATGTGCGAGACCCAGATCGCGAACCTGTTGACGTCCGGGATCGGGACCATGATCGTCTTCGCGCGGTTCTCCTTGCTCAGGCAGAGGCGTATCATCTCGATCCTCTCGCCGGCGGTGAACGGGTTCTCCATCGTGTGGGATTCCTGCGCGCTCCCGATGCCGATGATCAGCTCGTCGCACTTCCTCAGAGCCTCCAGGAGAACCTCGAGATGTCCCTTGTGAAACGGCTGATATCTACCGACGAGGAGCCCCCTCATCCAGAATCACTCCTTAGCTTCAGAGGGGGACAGGGCGGTCGGAGGTTATAATTCCTCTCTGGGTAGGCCTTCTCGGAGCTAGCGCCGCCAGCTTCTTCAGCAGCCCCTCCTTCTTCGATCCGACGAGGGCGAACTGCAGGACGTCCCTTAGCGTCTCCACCGGTTGAACCTTGATGACCCCTATGTACCTGTCCTCTAGCAGGACATCCTTCATGTTCTCCTTCGGGACTAGTACCGTCTTGATCCCCATCTCGGCCGCGGCCTCGATCTTCGCGGTGACGCCTCCGACCGGGAGGACGGAGCCCCTGACGGACAGGCTGCCCGTCATAGCGACGCTCTGGTCGACCTCGACCCCTTCGAGGGCAGAGATGACCGCCGTCGCGACGGAGACAGACGCGCTGTCTCCCTCGACCCCTTCGTATGTGCCGATGAACTGGACGTGTATGTCGTGGTTGCTGATGTCCTCGCCCGTGTACTTCTTGATTAGCGCGGAGACGTTCTGGACCGACTCCTTCGCGATCTCCCCGAGCTTCCCCGTCGCGATGATCTTCCCGCCCTCCTTGGTCTGCGCGGGCGTCACTTCCGCGACTATCGGCATGACTATCCCGGAGTACTCCGACATGGACGACTCGGAGTTGAGCACGGCCAGGCCGTTGACGACTCCGACGATCGAGCCCTCCGTTATCAGCGTGTTGTACTCCTTGCGCTTCTCGATCGCGCGGTCGGTGACCTGCTGCTCTAGGCTCCTCGCGATGCGCTTCGCGTCTATGACGTGCTTGAAGTCCACGACCTTCGCGTTCTGCTCGTGGGCGATGTCGCCGGCGACCCTGATGAGCCCGCCCAGCTCCCTGAGCCTCAGCGTGAGCTGCCCCCTGCGGCCTGCCCTCCGCTGCGCCTCGCGTATGATCTCGGCGACAGCGTGCTTGGTGAAATGGGCGATCTTCTTGTCCTTCGAGACCTCCTGCGCCACGAACCTGACGAGCTTCTCCCGGTTCTCATCGTTGTCCGGCATCGTGCTCCTCATGTAGATCTCGTATCCGTAGCCGCGGATCCTCGACCGCAGCGCGGGGTGCATGCCGGCCACCGCATCCAAGTTCCCTGCGGCGACGAGTATGAAGTCCGTCGGGACCGGCTCGCTCTTGACCATCGCGCCGGAGCTCCTCTCGCTCTGCCCGAGTATGCTGAACTGCCCCTCCTGCAGGGCCGTCAGCAGGCTCTGCTGGCTCTCGATCCTGAGCATGTTGATCTCGTCGATGAAAAGTACGCCTTTCGAGGCCTTGTGTATCGCGCCCGGCTCGAGCCTCTCGTGCGCCGGGGTCTCGAGGCCTCCGCTCTGGAACGGGTCGTGCTTCACGTCGCCGAGCAGCGCGCCCGCGTGCGCCCCCGTCGCATCGATGAAGGGGGGCGTCTCGCTCGGCAGGTGGGTTATCAGCAGCTTCGGGACGAGTATCGTCTCCTTCTTCTGCCCAGTGAACCGCATGAGTATCAGCAGGAATATCGCGAAGAGGAAGCCGATCAGCAGTATGTCCCAGTTGCCGAACATTATGGTTCCGAGCGCTGCGAACATTATCACCATGAACAGGAGGGTTATCATCATCGAGTTCTTCTGGTCCTTCCTGATCATCGCCTCTCTCTTCTCCGCATCGACGATCTCCTTCCCCTTCCCCGCCGGGACGATCCTGATCTTCGGCTCGTTGGAGTCGTCGGGATTGTGGTAGGAGATCACGTCCTGCAGCTCCCCCTTCGGCAGGAACTCGACCATGCTCCTCGCGAGCATGGACTTCCCGGTCCCGGGGTCGCCGATGAGAATCACATGCCTCTTCTGCTCGGCCGCCTTCTTGATGACCATAACGGCCTCGTCCTGGCCGATGACCTGGTCCACCAGGCGCTTCGGGATCTGCACGTCTGCGGTGGTCTGGATCTGCTTGGACTTGATCCAGTCCTCGATGTCGGACATGCCTAGTTCGGCCTGATCAGAAGCTGTCTCTGTCATATGCAATCCCCAAGCCGCCAGAATTTGGCCGCATTGAAGTTGAGCTAACATTGGTCGTTAGTTCTTTTTAATACTTTCTATGGCATATCCAGAGGTTGTAATAAGGCAACTCTAGTCTGGGTGATGGCCATAGGAGATGGGGAGCGGGGAAGGGGGCACGGGATCACGAGCCGTGCCCGCGTTTCTGAAAAGGATGTGCGCCCGTGAAGTTCGACGAACTAGAGATCAGGCCGGAGGTGAGGGAGTCGCTGAGGAGGCAGGGGTACTCCGAGCTCTATCCGCCGCAGGAGGAGGCGCTCCCAATCGCCCTCGCGGGGAAGAGCCTGATGATGGCCGTGCCCACCGCCAGCGGGAAGTCGCTCGTCGCATACCTCGCGATACTCAATGCCGTCCTGAGCGGGGGCAAGGCGATATACATAGTGCCCCTGCGGGCGCTGGCCTCCGAGAAGTACGAGGACCTGAAGGCCTTCGAGGGGCTGGGGGTGAGGGTCGCCCTCTCGGTCGGCGACTACGATGCGGAGGAGCAGACCCTGGACAGGTTCGATGTCATCGTCGCCACCTCGGAGAAGATGGACAGCATGCTCCGCCATAGGACGAGCTGGCTCGACAAGGTCTCGATCGTCGTCGCGGACGAGGTGCACCTAATTAACGATCCCGACCGCGGCCCGACGCTCGAGGTCACGCTCACCAAATTCAGGATGATGAACCCGAAGGCGCAGATAATCGCCCTCTCCGCGACCATACGCAACTCCAGGGACGTCGCCGTCTGGCTCGGGGCGGAGCACGTGACCAGCGAATGGCGCCCTGTGCCGCTGAAGGAGGGGACCTACCTCGACGGCAGGATCAACTTCTCCGACAACTCGGGAAGGGACATCGCCGACTTGGGCGACCCGGTCGCCAGCCTCGTGAGCGACTGCCTCGCCGGAGGCGGGCAGGCGCTCGTCTTCGTCAACACGAGGAAATCGACGGAGGCGCTCGCCCGCGCTCTGAGATCCGTAGTGAAGAAGTATATCGATGCCGCCTCCGCGCCGAAGAGGGGGCCGAAGGGCATTTCATTGGACGACGAGGAGCCGACCTCGATGGGGCACCGCCTGTCCGAATGCATACGCTCGGGGGTCGCCTTCCACAACGCCGGGCTGACGAACGAGCAGAGGAGGAGGGTCGAAGGGCTCTTCAGGGAGGGGAAGATAAAATGCATCGTCGCCACGCCGACCCTGGCGGCGGGGATCAACCTGCCAGCCAGGATGGTCGTGGTGAGGGAGACGAGCAGGTACGCCGGGGATTACGGCAACTCCTCGATACCCGTCCTGGAGATCAAGCAGATGTGCGGCAGGGCGGGCAGGCCGAAGTACGACAAGTTCGGCGAGGCGGTGCTCGTCGCCAAGGATGAGGAGCACAGGTCGTTCCTCCTTGAGAACTACCTGCTGGCCGACCCCGAGGACATATACTCCAAGCTCGGGACGGAGCCCGCGCTGAGGTCGCACATCCTCGCGGCCGTGGCGACGAGGAGCGTCGGGTCGGAGGAGGACATAAAGCGTTTCATTGAGCACTCGTTCCTCGCCACGCAGACCGACCTGGCTTTCCTCGAGGAGACGCTCATGAGGATACTCGCGTTCCTGCAGGAGAAGGACATGATCCGCATGGACTCGGACGGCGGCATAAAGGCCACGTTCTTCGGGAAGAGGGTCAGCGACCTCTACCTTGACCCCGCGAGCGCCGTCGTCTTCAGGGAGGCGCTCGGGAAGTTCCATGAGGGCTCCGAGTTCGGCATACTGCACGCCCTCGCGTCCACCACGGAGCTGCAGCCGCTTTACCTGCGGAGGAACGACAGCGGGTGGGTCGAGGAGCTCCTGGCGGAGAAGCGGGGAGAGCTGCTCATTGAGCCGCCGGACGACCTCGCGCAGTACGAATTCTACCTCGCGAACATCAAGACCGCCTCGCTGGTGTCCGATTGGATCAACGAGGACACCGAGGAGGCCATCGAGAAGAAGTTCGGCATAGGCCCCGGCGACATACGCAACAAGGTCGAGATCGCCGAGTGGATGTCCTACTCCATGGACCAGCTGTCGGCGATCTTCCGCAAGGAGGCGCATGCGGCCCTTGAGCCGATGACGAGGAGGATATCGAAGGGCGTCAGAGGGGAGCTGCTCGAGATCGCCAAGCTCAGGAACGTCGGCCGGGTGAGGGCCAGGGCGCTCTTCGACCACGGGCTGAGAACCATCGAGAGCGTCAGGAAGGCGGGCTTGGACGATTTGGCCGGCATCCCCGGCATCGGGCAGGCCCTGTCCATACAGATCAAGCGGGAGCTCGGCCAGGAGCGGGAGGCCGCCGCGAAGGAGGCGGAGTCATCCGGGCAGAGGGCCCTCAGCGATTTCTAGGCTCCAGCATCCCGGCTCATCTTTCTTATATGAGTCTCGCTCATGCGGAAAACGTATGCACACACTGGAGCACGCGGGGCGGAAACTGATCGTCTTGGCCGGGCGGTCGGAATCGTCGGAGGGTTCCCTGCTGTCGTCGGCCGCGGCAATCTCCGGCGCGGGCGGCTCGGTCAGGCTCTTGAACGCCGAGCTGGTTTTCGGAATGGACCACATAAGATCGGCTTTCCAGAAGGCTGCTAGGGCGTTCGACAACGGCCGGAACGTCTCCGACTCCCTGGCGACGGAGACGATGCTCTACATGTCCGGCTGCCGGCAGATCCAGGAGGCGATGGAGCTTTTCGATCTCAAGAGGGGGCGGGGCGCCGTGGTCTGCCTGGCCGACCCGATACAAGGCATCGAGGGGAGGCTGGCGGGCGACCTGTCCATCCGGGAGGGGGATGAGGTGCTGGCCGACATACATAAGAAGGACCTGCGCGGATTCGGCGTAGGCCAAGCCGAGGCCGAGACCGTGCCGAGGGACAAGCAAGCGGATCTCGTCCTGGAGCGGGTCGCGGGCGTCGACATCAAGAAGAAATAGACTGAGAACATCCCAGAATCGATTCGGTGGTCCAATGAGCGTCGAGAAGCAGCTGAAAGGTCCGATCGTGGAATGCGTGCCCAACTTCAGCGAGGGGAGGAGGAAGATGGGCATCGACACGATAAGGAACGAGATCGAATCGGTTCCGAACGTGAAGGTCCTGGACGTCCATTCCGACTATGACCACAACAGGTCGGTCATCACATTCATAGGCAAGCCGGCGGCGGTGGCGGACGCGGCGATAGCCGCCACGAGGGCGGCCGCCAGGCTGATAGACCTGAGGAAGCACGAGGGAGTGCATCCGAGGATCGGTGCTACCGACGTCATGCCGTTCGTCCCGATCAGGGACTGCGGCATGGAGGATTGCGTGGCGCTTGCGAGGGAGGTGGCGAAGAGGATATGGCTGGAGCTCAGCGTCCCCACCTACCTGTACGGGTTCGCGGCCCTGAGCAGGGAAAGGGTCCACCTCGAGAAGGTCAGGCTGAAGGGGTTCGAGCAGATGCTCGAACTGGTCAAGAAGGAGAAGAAGAGGCGCCCGGATTTCGGAGAGGCTTCGCTGCACCCGACCGCGGGAGCGACCATCGTCGGGGCCAGGAACCCGCTCATCGCATTCAACGTGAACCTCAAGTCGCGCGACCTGGAGGTGGCGAAGGAGATCGCCGAGGCGATACGGGAGAAGAACAGCGGCCTGGTCGGGCTCAAAGCGCTGGGATTGATGATCTCGTCCGGCAAATGCGTGCAGGTCTCGACGAACATCACGAGGACCGACCTGGTGTCGCCGTACAAGGTCTACGAGCTCGTCAGGGAGGAGGCCGCCAAGCGGGGGGTCGAGACGAAGTGCGGCGAATTGGTCGGGCTGATGCCGCTCTGCTCGCTGTTGGATTCCGCCAGGGACGCGGTCAGGCTCGAATCCTTGGACAGGTCGAGGGTCATCGAGCTGAATCTCTAACGGAATTTATTCCGAATTTTTGATGCCCCAGGGCGGTCTGAAAACGGCAATTACCGTGATTTTACCGGATTCTTCCCGCTAAATGACGCCTTCTTCGATATGTTTATAAGGTTTGGATTGCTGATTTCCCATCGTCGAATGACACAACCCAGATGATATGCTCAGAGTACACTCTAAACTCTGGGGGCTGAGGTAACCTACCGGAAATGCGAGGATGTGAACAGTGGCGGAAAACTATCCCAAGCCTCTGATCGGCTATCAGCTCAAGAAGCAGATCGAGCAGAAAGCCAAGGAGACTTCGAAGAAGAAATCCGATGCTGAGACGCAGCTCCAGGCGGCTGAGGAACTGCTTGTGCACTGCAAGAGCATCAACGCCGAGGTAGCCTCGATCGAGAAGGCGATAGGGCTCGTCGCGGCCGCCCTCGACAGCAAGGATTTCGACCTTGCTTTTGACAAATCCGAAAAGGCCATCGAGACGGCGAAGAAGGTCTTCACGGACAGGATAAATTCCATTTTCCAGGGAGCCGAGGAGATAGTCAAGATAATCACGGACATCGGCGAGGAGCCGCAGCAGCTGAAGCAGCTCATAGCCGACACGAAGGCGGCGCTCGCACAGGAGGACTTCGAATCGGCCAAGAACCTCGCGGAGCAGACCTACGACAATTCGCAGAAGGCGCTTCACGAGCAGTACGCGAAGATCTACTCCAGGGCGCAGCAGATAACGCTCAAGGCGAAGGAGTTCGGCGAGAACGTCGAGAGCCTCCAGAAGGACCTGCAGAACACGAAGGAGATGATCGAGTCCGAGGACTACACCACCGCCATAACCACCGTCAAGACGGCGCTGGAGGCGGCTTCGGACCTGCTCAAGACGCGGGTGATCTCGGACATAGACGCGGTCGAGGACGGCGTGCTGTCCGCGGAGGACATGGGGGCGGACGTCTCCAAGCTCAAGGAGCTCGTGGCCAGGGCGAGGGAGCTCGTCAGCTCGATGGACTTCGACGAGGCGATGAGCTACGCCCGCCGGGTGCAGAGCGAGAGCGAGAAGGCCGTATCGGGCAAGATACATGACGAGACGAGGAAGCTCAGGGAAGACGCCAGGACGACCAAGAAGCACGGCGGAGACGTGGACGGCGTCCTTTCGCTCGTCGATGTGGCCGCGAAGCAGATCAAGGACCATGAGATCGGCGAGGGCAGCAGGAACCTCGAGAAGGCCCGCAGCGCCCTGAAGGAGGTCCAATTCAAGATCGTGCTCCAGTCCATCTCGAAATCCAAGGACAACTTCGTCCTCGCGAAGAAGCTCGGGGTCGACATAGCCAAGGCAGTCACACTGCTCAACGAATCGAGGGAGAAGCTCCAGAAGGGCCAGTTCGAGGAGGCGATCGAAGCCTCAGACCAGGCCGAGAAGGAGATCGAGAACTCGCTCATGGCGTTCAGGAACGCACAGGAGAGGGTCGAGAGCCTTTCGACGAAGATCAGGAGCGTCGAAGCGGCCGGCATGGTCCTGCCGGAGGAATACACCTTTTTCGATGACGCGAAGGAGGCGCTTTCTGACAGGGATTTCGTCGAGGCCTCCGAGCAGGCTGCCACGGGGCTTGAGATGCTCGACAAGTTCCTCAAGAAGGCCGCGCGGGACGAGGTGGCCTCGGCCGAGGAGATAATAGCCTCGGTGAGCGGGGCGGAATCCGACCTGTCCGACGCGGAAGAGATGCTCGAATCCGCGAAGGAGAACCTGGCCGAGCTGAACTACATTCAGGCTTACAAACTGGCGGCGGAGAGCTTGGAAAAGGTCAACTCCTCCCGCAAGGAGGACATCGCTGACACGATAGCGAGCCTCGAGGAGTTCATCGACGAATGTTCGAAATCGTTCGATGTCGTCGAATACATGACGGGGCTCGATGAGGTCAAGAGACTGGTCAAATCCTCGAAGTACACAGAGGCCAACGCAAAGATCAACGCCATAAAGACCGGGCTCAGCAAGAGGGGCTCGGAGGAGTGCAGGCGGCTGATCGGGGACAGCGAGATGAAGTTGAACGACCTCGAGGGCGCCGGCGTGAACGCCGCCGACCTGAGGCTCATGCTTTCGAAGGCCAACGAGTTCTTCAAGAAGGGGATGCTGGACAAGGCCGTTGCGACCGCCAAGGAGGCGATGAACGACGCGAACCTCGCCCTGGAGGACCTCTCCAAGAAGACGATGTTCGCTCTGAAGGCCAGCCTCGAGGGCGCGCAGATGGACAACGTCGATGTCGCTAAGTGGAAGGGGCTGTACAGGCAGGCGAAGGACAGCCTGGACTCCGGCGAGTACGCGGCGTCGTATCAGACCGCCAAGAGGATCCTCGACGAGATGAACAGGTCGACGAAGGAGCGCCAGGCGGTCCTTTCGAGGATCAAGAGGTGCGAAGAGCTGCTGGTCGATGCCGCGAAGAGCAACATCGACACCGCAGGCCCGTCCAAGATAATCGAGAATGCGAAGGCGTCGATGAACAAGCTCGACATCAAGAAGGTCGCGGCGATTGTGGACGAGGCCGAATATGGCATCGAGAGCACCATGGGCATGTTCCTCACGGCGAAGATAATCCTCCTGCTCAAGTCGAGCCTTGAGTTCGCCGACAGGGAGGGCATAGACGCCAGCCAGGCAACCAGGTTCCTAGATGAATCCAAGTCTCAGATGAAGGAGAGGAAATACGAGGGCGCGCTCGTCGCGGCGAAGAGGGCGCAGGCAGAGCTCTCGAGGGTCTTCAAGACAAAAGGCGCCGCAGAGGTGGCCGTCATGCGCGGCCTGATTGCCGACGCGAAGAACGTCGGCGCGGATGTGTCGAGGCCGGAGAAGCTGCTCGAGGCGGCGCAGTTCGAGCTGGACGGAGGGGAGTTCGAAACCGGGCTCAAGAGCATCCTTATGGCGAAGGGAGAGATAGAGCAGATAAAGGACCTCAGCTCGAAGAGCGCTGCGGAGATAAAGACCGCGAAGGAGCGCATTCGCGACGCGGAGGCGATCGGCCTCGACATGAAGGAGCCCCGGGCCCTGCTCGAGCAGGCCATGGACGCCCTCGCCAACAACAAATACGCGATATCCTTCGAGTTCTCGAAGAAGATATCGAGCTTCGCCACAGATGTGGTGAAGGAGAACCTGGACAAGCTTTTCGAGAAGCTCATGAAGAAGGCCGACGCCGCGGAGAAGAACGGGATGAAGGTCGACCGCGCGCAGTCGCTGCTTTCGGAGGCGAGGAAGGCGTACGCGACCAGCGAATTCCAGGACGCGATAAAGCTCATACTGCAGTGCGAGCAGGACCTGGACAGGGCCAAGCTGCAGCTCGCCGTTGCGGCGAACTCCCTGCAGGTGGCCACCCAGAGGCTGGCCGATGCGGAGAAGGACCTCGTCAAGGTCGACAAGGCCAAGAAGACGCTCGAGAGCGCGCAGAACGCGATGAAGAGGAAGAGCTTCGCGGAGGTCATAACGCTCTCGATCTCGGTCGGAGACGAGATTGACCGCTCCTGGAGGCAGATGGACGACTGCAGGAGGAAGGTTAACGAGCTCGACGACAGGATCGCCAGGATGGACAGGGTCGGCCTGGAGGTGCCTTCGGTGACGTCGCTCAAGAGCGAGGCCGACCGCGCGCTCCAGGGCGCGGAGTACGCCTCGTGCAACGAGATCTGCCTTGAGGCGGAGAAGAAGATATCGGTCGAGCTGGAGAGCATCATCGCGGAGAGGCTGAAGCACGCCTCGGAACTGATCGAGACGGGGGAGCAGCTCGGCTTCACCGACAGGGAATGCCCGGAGCTCCTCGAGGTCGCGCGGACCTCCGCGAAGGAGGGGCTGTGGGACTTCGCCTACGAGCAGATCGACAAGTGCTGCAAGAAGATCGAGTCGATACTGTCCGAGAGCATGCAGTCGACCCTGAGCAACATGCTCACCAAGATGAGCGCCGTGCAGAAGTCGGGCGCATCGGTGAAGGCGGTCGAGGAGGAGCTTAAGGCGATAGAGGAGAAGATGAGCAGCGCCGACTACCAGGAGGTCTACCGGATGCTTATGGACGCGGATGCGGCGCTCACGAACATCGAGACCCTCCACGAGAGCTACCTCGAGGCGAAATACGACGCCGAGAGCTCGATCATGGCGGCGAAGAAGTTCGGCCTGCAGGTCAAGGACAGCGAGACGATGGTGGTGTCGGCCGAGACGACGCGCAACAGCGACTACAACTCGGCCATAGACATGCTCAAGCAGGCTGCCGAGGCGGCGAAGAGCGGGATGGAGAGGTTCAACCCGGACCTCTCGGTCGCGATGAAGCCTGTCGAGTTCGACCGCGAGCAACAGGGCACCGTCACGGTCGAGATAACCAACAAGGGCAAGGCCGTCGCGAAGGAGCTCGAGCTGGAGTTCCACGGCGACTTCAACGTGGAGGCGCTGCCCGAGATCCCCGCCCTGAAGGCAGGGGAGTCGAAGAGCTTCGACATCACGATCATACCGAAGCGGTCCGGGGAGTTCGAGATCTCCATGACCGTCAAGGCGAAGCGCCTGGCGGACGGGAAGGCGTTCGAATTCATCGGCAAGACGACCGCCAAGGTCATAGGCAAGGAGCCGAGCGTCAGGGTGGCAAGGGCGATAGAACCGGCGACCTGCTCCTCGTGCAACGGCAAGATAAAGCCCGGCTTCGACATCGCCGTCTGCCTGAAGTGCCAGAGCGTCGAGCACCTGCCGTGCGCCAAGCGCACGAAGAAGTGCGGCAACTGCGGCGCGACGCTCGAGTTCTGAGCGCCCCTCGGTCGGGGCTCACTCCTTCATGAACTTGTATCCATAGTATATCGTGCCGGACTTGCCCTCTTCCCCGAGCTTCCTGAACGTCGATTTGACGCGCGTGCCGATCTTTATCTCCGATGGCTCGGAGTCGATTATCTGGCCGAGTATCTTCGCCCCCTCGTCGAGCTCGATGAGCGCGAGTATGTAGGGCTTCATCATATCGTACTGCTCGTGCGCCTCGTACACGACCGTCACGGAGTACACCGCGCCGGCTCCAGAGAACCTGAACTCCTCCATCTTGCCGATGCTCTTCCTGCCGCAGTCGGGGCACATCGTCCTGTAGGGGAAGTACATCTTGCCGCAGTTCGCGCACTTGGCGCCGATCATGCTGTACCTGCTCTGGTTCTCGCGCCAGTACCTCGCCGTCTTCGTCATTGCGGCACCCCCAGTATGTGAACGATGACGGTCGCGCCGGTCCCCCCGACGTTCTGCGCTAGGCCGAACTTCGCGCCCTTGACCTGCCTGTTGTCCGCCTTCCCCCTCAGCTGCTGCACGAGCTCGACGATCTGCGCGACGCCGGTGGCGCCGAGCGGGTCTCCCCTGGCCTTCAGCCCTCCGGAGGTGTTGACGGGCATCTCGCCGGTCAGCGCGGTCTTGCCCTCCATGGTGGCCTTGCCGCCCTGCCCCTTCTGGAAGAAGCCGATGTCCTCGACCGCCATTATCTCCGATATCGTGAAGTTGTCGTGAATCTCGGCGACGCTGATGTCGTTCGCGCGGACCTTCGCCATCTCGAACGCCTTCTTCGCCGCGACCCTCGTCGCCGCCATCTCCGTGATGCTCCTGCGCTGGTTCAGAGCGAGCGTGTCGCTGGCCTGCGCGGAGGCGAGTATCTCTATGGGCGTATCGGTGAACTCCTTCGCCATGTCCAGCGGGCACATCACGACCGCCGCGGCGCCGTCGGATATCGGCGCGCAGTCGAGCGTCCTTATCGGCAGCGAGACAGGCGGCGACCTGCTGACATCCTCGGGCTTGACCTCCCTCTTGAACTGCGCCTTCGGGTTCAGCGCGCCGTGCTTGTGGTTCTTCGCTGCGACTGCGGAGAGCATCTCCCTCGTCGTCCCGTACTCGTGCATATGCCTGCAGGCCATGAGCGCGTAGAGGCTGGGGTACGTCGCGCCGAAGACCGTCTCCCACTCCTGATCCGCCGTGGCGGACTGGATATTCGTCACTTCCTCGTCGCCGACGTCGGTCATCTTCTCGGCTCCCCCGACGACGACTATGTTGTTCACGCCTGACGCTATCGAGAAGAAAGCCTGCCTGATCGCGAGCGCCCCGCTGGCGCCTCCCGCCTCGACCCTGGTCGAGGGGACGTTGTTCTTCGCCAGTCCGGCGTAGTCCGCGACGAGCGCGCCGACGTGCTCCTGCTCGATGAACCTTCCCGCGGACATGTTGCCGACGTACATCGCGTCGATCTTCTCCGACGTGACCTTCGCGTCGTGCAGGGCCTCGAAGCCCGCCATTATGCCGATGTCCCTGAAGGAGAGGTCCCAGAGCTCGCCGAACTCCGTCATGCCCACTCCGATGATCGCCACGCGCCTCATCTTCATCCCTCCGAGAGCAGTATCTTGCCGCGGAACTTCGCGTAGGTCCCGTAGTCCAGAAGCTTGACGTTCTCCAGCATCTTCCTGACCGGGACGGTCTTCGACCTGTCGAGCTTGTCTATCGCATCCGTGACCGTGATGTCGAACCCGTCGGAGCCCGCGCCCGAGCCGTACGCCACGGCGAATATCCTGTCGCCCGGCTTCGCCTCGTCGAGTATCGCCGACAGCCCGAGCGGCACCGCGCCCGAGTATGTGTTGCCTATCTTCGGCACGAGCAATCCCACCGCGATCTGCTCGTTCGAGAACCCCAGCTGCTTCGCGACCCTCTGCGGGAACTTGCCGTTCGGCTGGTGGAAGAGCGCGTACTTGTAGTCGGCGGGCTTGGTGCCGACCTTCTGCAGGAGGTTGTTCGCGCAGGAGACGATGTGCTTGAAGTACGCCGGCTCCCCTGTGAACCTGCCCCCGTGGCTCGGGTACATCTGCCCCTCGCGCCTCCAGAAGTCCGGCGTGTCGGTCGTGTAGGAGAGCGTCGCGTCGATCCTCGCGATGACGTCCTTCGAGCCGATCAGGAGCGCGGCCCCTCCGGCGGACGCGGAGAACTCGAGCGCGTCCCCAGGCGCCCCCTGCGATGTGTCGGCCCCTATCGCCATGCCGTACTCGATCATGCCAGATTTGACGAGCCCCATGCAGCTCTGCACCGCCGCGGTGCCGGCCTTGCATGCGAACTCGTAGTCGGCGCAGGTCAGGTTCGGCGTCGCCTCGATCGCCTCCGCGACGATCGTGCCGGTCGGCTTGACGGCGTACGGATGAGATTCCGAGCCGACGTAGATGGCCCCGATCTTCTGGGGCGACACCTTGACCTTCCTCAGGGCGCTCCTCGCGGCCTCTACGGATATCGTGACGACATCCTCGTCGGGACCCGCGACGGACTTCGATTCGATCATCAGCCCTTTCCCGTAGCCCGCGCCGTCGAGCCCCCAGACCCGCCCTATCTCGGCGGGCAGTATCCTGTATCTGGGAACGTAGGCGCCGTAACTAACGATCCCCACATCCATCCCTTTCACCAGCTTCACAACTTGCCAAGGCGATCTATCAGCACTTTCAGATCCATGTTCGTCCGGATCAGCGGTATGTTCTCTATCTCGGCGAGCTTCACCGCGAGCTCGTCGACCTTCTCGGGCCTGTGGTACACGACCATCGCGGGCTTGAGCGGGTGCGCGCGTATCGCGATCATCGGCGAGCGGCCGAACTTCACGCCGGTGAATATCAGCGCCCGCTGGCTGCTCCAGCCGTATATCTTCAGGTAGTCGTATGAATCGAGAGATGTGATCGCCTTGATGCTGTCTATGACCGTGTAGCCGTGCAGGTGCCTGTCGGTCATCACCTGCGGAGTCAGGTTCTCCCCCTCGATCGTGAGGATGAACTTGCTCTCGAGGATGTCCTCGGGGAACTCGCGGATGGCCATGACCGATTCCGATGCGTTCGCAAGGGAGTACTGCTTCATCACCGAGCTGCCGGTCGTCTCGTCTATCGCGATGAGGGCGTCGACGATCTTCCTGACGGTCACTATCCCGGGGGATTTCCTCCTGCCCGCCTCATAGTCGCTGATGACGGACGGGGAGACCTCCAGATGCCTCGCGAGGTCCTGCTGCGAGACCTTGAACTGCTCCCGCCATTTCCGGATGGTCTTGCCCGGCTCCTCGGAGAGGGCGATCTCGCCAGCCATCTTCTCCCGGAGCTGCTCTTTCATGACTGGCTGGACTGTTTTTTCCGTATAAAAATATGTCGTATAGGGTTATCGTCATCCGACGATGCCATCATGCCTCGCTTTTCTGTTGCGAGAGGCGATGAAACGCATGTTGTGCGCGAGAAAGACACGAGCGGATTTAGATATCATAAAATACGCACCCCGATTTACTGTTGAACCATCCCGGTTGGGGTAGTGGTCTAGTTTGGTTATGATTCGTGGTTCGGGACCACGAGGCCGTCGGTTCAAATCCGACCTACCCCACTTCTGACTTTCTGGCTAATTTTCAATTCTGCCGGATTGAAATTTCGCAACAGATGCTTCCCATACCTGTCGCATTTGGGAGAACGCGGTTTCGCTTCTGAATTCGCGGTCTCGCATGCTCTCTAATTGTCCTGGACCACGCTATAACGCAGTTCATGTAAACTATATATATTCAATAAATGCATTTTATTCGTTAAAGGGATGGTGTCCTAAATTGAATCCTGATGAAGATAGGATATTCCATAAGCTTAGGAACTTCAACTTGGAGATGGGCATCCTGCACCTTTTGCAGGGAATCCTGATGCTGGTGTTGAGCAACAGCTTCTCGCTTCCGGTGACCGAAACGCTGCTGGGCTACGATCCATCGACACAGCAGTTCGGCAATGTCACTTCCGAACTGTTCAGGATTCAGATCGGCCCGGCAGTAGCCCTTTTCCTATTCATCTCGGCAATTGCACACTTCTCATTGTCTACCTTCGCGAACAAATGGTATGTGGAGAATCTGAAGAAAGGGATCAACTACGCCCGCTGGTACGAGTACGCGTTCAGCTCCTCGGTGATGATAGTCCTAATCGCCATGCTATGCGGCATATATGAGCTCTCCAGCCTGATACTCATCTTCGCGCTCAATGCTACGATGAACCTGTTCGGGCTAATGATGGAGAAACACAACCAGACCACTCAGAAGACAGACTGGACGGCGTTTGCATTCGGCTGCTTCGCTGGCCTAATCCCATGGATTGTTCTAGGCATCTACTTCTTCGGCGCTGTGCTTCAGTCCTCGGACTCGGTACCCTCGTTCGTCTACCTAATTTTCGTATCTCTGGCAATCTTCTTCAACATATTCGCGATAAATATGGTGCTGCAGTACAAGAAGGTCAGGAAGTGGAAGAACTACCTATATGGCGAGAGGGTCTACATCATCCTCAGCCTGACTGCGAAGTCTTTGCTCGCCTGGCAGGTGTTCGCAGGTACATTAAGGCCGATGTGAAGGCTTTCGGACCGGGGGCGACCCCGGTCTGATCAATCTTTTCAAATTATATCTCTGGACATGTGGGTAAATATTCAAGGTCGCATTGGAGATGCCCGTCAAAGCATTCATCTCAGCTGAGGATGATAAGAAAGGAAGTGATTGTGTGTCAGAGGACGATTCCGAATGTGTTCAGAGAAAGAGGCTTAAACGGATAGAGGCCGACATTATTAAACTCGAAAAGCGAATTGAATCATTAGAGGGCGCCGAAAAAAAAGAATAAAGGATTGATAAGTACTCCCGAACATCAATTCCGCTTGATTGAATTTCAGCCAGTCTTCTGATACCAAGGGCGACCTACCCCACTTCTGCCTATCCTGGCTGATTTCTTATCAAGGGGGTTTAGAATCTGGAGAATGCGTCAGACCTTTTTCCCCCCTTTTTATTGAGGAAGGTGTCCGGTGATCCTTAGATACCCCCGAAGAGGGGTGGCGACCGGGGAAGGTTCTCCCCGCTCAACTAATCATATCGATGTTCTGCCCTTTGCCGGTTATGAACGAGTTGTCGTCTTGGCCGTATCCCGACGCTGCACTCGCGCCTACAGGCTGCGAGCCCCTCGAGGCGATCAGCCTCGATTTCGACCCGGTGAATATCAGCAGGATCTTGATCGTGCCGGCGAGGTTCGGCTCTATCGAGCACCCCCATATCAGCCTGGACCTGTGCGGGATCTTGCCTCCGACTATCTCCGCTGCCCTCTGCGCCTGCGTGACTGTCATGTCAGGGCCGCCGACGACCCTTATCAGGCATCCCTTCGACTCCGTGATGTCTATCTCGCCGAGCAGGGGTGAGTTCAAGGCCTCTGCGACTGCCGTCTCGACCCTGTCGTTGCAGTCCTTGTCGTCGCTCTCGCCCATTCCGACGAAGGCGACGCCTCCCTCGTTCATCACCGTCTTGATGTCCGCGTAGTCCAGATTGACCAGCCCGGGCTTCGTTATGATCTCCGTCAGCCCCTTGATCGTCTGCATCAGCACTTCATCGGCCACCTTGAAGGCCGCGTTTATCGGCATGTTCGGGACCAGCTGGATGAGCCTGTCGTTCGGGATGACTATCGTCGTGTCGCACAGCCTCCTCAGGCGCTCGACCCCTTCGACGGCGTTCTCCATGCGGAGGTCCCCCTCGGCCTTGAAAGGCAGGGTGACGATGCTTATCACGAGCGACTGCGCGTCCTTGGCCAGTTTCGCAATGTAATGGCTGGCGCCCGTCCCGGTGCCGCCGCCCATCCCCGCAGTCAGGAAGACGATGTTCGTGCCCTTGAGCACATCCTTTATCTCGTTCTCGTTCTCCCTCGCCGCCGCCTCGCCGACCTCCGGGAGCGCTCCGGCCCCAAGGCCGCGCGTGATCCTCTTGCCGATCAGGATTTTCCTGTTCGCGTTGATCGTCAGCAGGTGCTTCACGTCTGTATTCACGGCGCAGAGCTGCGCCCCGGTGATACCTGCCTCGTGTATCCTGTTGAGCGTGTTCGAGCCGCCGCCCCCGCACCCGATGATCTTGATGGAGACGTCAAGCTGCTCGGCGATCTTCGCGAGCTCCTTGTCGTCATTGCTGACCTGCGGCTCAAGCGCGCCGCCCGCGCCCGCATCCAGCTGTTGAGCATTCGTCGTGTCGATACCGCTCCCGAGAGCATCCGCTATCAAAGATTTTGGCATAGTGCATCCCTTCTAATCTGATAACATGGTTAATCCAGGATATATCCTTTGATACAATGTCGCAAAATACCCTGGCTCCCGAGTGCGTAGAAGCATCCAGGATTTCCTTCAATGAGAAAATTCTTTTTTCAGTAATCGCCGACCACTCTCGAGCGCCCTCAAGGTGTCGGTGTTGTCAATAGGCTTGTGAGTGCAATTAGCTGCCTCAATCAGCCTAGCAGCTGCCTCATCGTCCTTGATTATCAAAGGCCTATTGAAAGGATCATAGCTGCGGCGTGCCATGTTCTTTACTTATGCCGGCTGGATTATAAACCTATCACACGGAATTAATGAGAGTCTCCTAGGAGGCGAGGAGCATTCCTAGAAACGTGGAAGCAATGCCCCCAGTTTAATGGAATGCTTCTAGCCTGCTAGACGCAGTGTTCCCAATTTAAAGGGAGCAAACAACATTTCCAGGCAATGAGAAAGTTTATCCTTTTCTATCGCTGTCTATAGGCAGATGACACTATCGGAAACAAGAATTGAGAATCAAATTGAGCCAGGCACCCGCTTCATATTCACGATCGGCTACGAAGGACGGAACCTGAGTGATTTCTCCCAGGAATTGATATCCAATGGGATCAAACGCCTTGTCGATGTGAGGGAGGTTGCATGGAGCAGAAAGCCTGGTTTTTCTTCCAAACAGCTGTCAGAGGGGCTTTCAGGCCGCGGAATCGAATATGTGCATCTGAAGGCGCTTGGTTCGCCCAAGGCGCTAAGAGAGGAATTGAAGCGGACGGAAGACTTCGATAAGTTTGCTGATGCATATCGGGCGCATCTTGGGATGCAGAAGGCATCCCTCGACCTTTTATCCGATTACGCAATCGAGGAGCCAACTGCCATAATGTGTTTCGAACGGGATCCAGCAAAGTGTCACAGAAGCGTGATAGCATCGGAACTCGGAGAGCTCGGATTCGCTATCAAGGATCTTTGAGTTTGTTTTTACTATTGCTCCCCTATAGCTGATTCCATGAGTCACTTTCAAATAGAGTGCAATTCATGATTATTCTGAGAAGGAGGGCGGCGTTCCGCTGCTATGCCTTCTCACAATACTTTTCTTTCACCTCCCACAGAATGAGGCTGTTATATGCCGCATCGTGCTCCCCCTTTTGTGAAGAGTTTTTCTCCAATATGGTCTCGGATGGCTAATTCCGCGTGATAGCTTTATTACTGCCCAGCGGAGTAATATATGTGGCAGAAGAGGCGACTGCATGGCAACGATATCATTCGACAGACCATTGATAATCAAGAACGATGATGAAGCGGCAGCGTTTCTCAGAGCGGCTAATTGTACTCTAAAGCCTATTGACGACTCCGATATCTTGGAGGAGCTCGAGAGAGGCCTACGACTGCTGAAAAGAGAATTATCGGACTGAGGGGGATTCTCGACAACTGCGGCGACGAATCGTTCGTAGCTGCGAAGTTGACCGGCTTCGAATGCAAGCTTGATTCAGATATCGAGGAGTTCATCCGAACTAAGGCCATTCCGTACGAAAAAGCTCACAAGTGCCGAACATACCTCTTCCTGGGCAGTGACTTCTTCAGGGTTCCGCGGCCGATGATCATCGCATATCTCTCCATCGCACTGTCTAACACCAAACTTAACCCTGATGTATCCAACACGATGAAAAAGAGGATGGACGGGATATTCAAGAACGACGAAGCGCCTTGCTACCTGATAGGTCAAATCGCAAAGAACGACAGATATCCCGGAGAAATCGACGGCCGAGATTTGATCGAATGCGCCATCAAGATCATTCGAATAGGGCACAAGGCGGTCGGTGGCAGGTTCATACGAGTCGACATCAAGAACAATGAGAAGCTGATCAGATTCTACGAAGAGAATGGCTTCAATAGGTTCACGGCAAGCGCCAGAGCGGATCTGATTCCGCTCGTCAGATTCCTTTAGTCTAAGAGACAAACGGCCGAAGAAGCTTCGCTGCAGTGTTCAGGCGATCATATCTGGTGCACATTCCAAAGATCGGGATATGATCTGAGAACCTCGAGTGCTCCCACTTTTATGGTGGCGATGGCTTGGTAGCTCATTTGTTCCTATTCTTACCCTTACAAATTACAAATAATGCAATATTTTATAAATATGTAAGGGTAATGGAGTACCATGGTTTCGGTCAAGAAGAGGACAATCGGTACGCGCGAGTACTTCTATCTCCAGCACACGCTCAGGACCCCTGAGGGAATCAAGACCCGGGAGAAGTACATAGGGGCAAAGCTTCCGGCCGATTTGGAGGAAGCCAAACGCGCCTTCCTATTGGAGATCTACAAGGATCGCTGGTATCCTCTCCTGGATGGAATCCGCATCAATTACTCGAAAGAGCAGCGTGGGATGCCGCCGAGCGCCGCTCTGAAGCAGGCTCGATCGTTCTCGATCAGGTTCACCTACGACACGAACCGCATCGAGGGTTCCAAGCTCACCTACCGTGAGACCGCGGCCCTCCTGGAGGGAGGAGTCGGCCCGAAATCGAAGCCGCTCGACGACATAAAGGAGGCCGAGGCCCATTCGAAGGTCTTCAGCGAGGTCCTCGAGTATAAGAAAGACCTCTCGTTACAGATCATACTGCTTTGGCACAGGAAGCTGTTCGAAGGATCGAAGCCTGACATCGCAGGGAGGATCCGGGAGCACCAAGTCGCCATCTCCGGCAGCCGATTCATGCCCCCGATGCCTTCCGAGGTCCAGCCGCTGCTCACAGAGTTCTTCCGCTGGTACAATCGCAACAAGGACTCGCTGCACCCGGTCGAGCTCGCGGCAGCCGTACACCTGAAATTCGTGGCGATCCACCCGTTCACCGACGGGAATGGCAGGATCAGCCGGCTCCTTATGAACTTCATACTGCAGAAGCACGGCTTCCCCCTCATGAACATCCCTTGCAATGACCGCGGCAGCTACTACAGTGCGCTCGAGCGTTCGCAGGTGAAGAATGTGGACAGTGTTTTCACCCAGTGGTTCTTCAAAAGGTACCTCAAGGAGCATGCGGCATACGCAAAGGTCGCCAAACGATGATCATGCACCCAACATAATCGGCGTTCCCCGAGCATTTCTCGAAAGAATCATTAGGAGCGTAGGCTATCAAGCGGGCATCTGGTGAGCGGATGGTCGAGCACATCAAGCGCATCGGCGTATCAATAGAACCGGATCTGCTGGCGAGGTTGGACGAGTTCGTCGAATCCAAGGAGTTCCCGAGCCGGTCCGAGGCGATCCGGGACATGGTGATGGACCGGCTGAGCGCGGAGAAGCTGCAGAACCCGAACGAGCAGGCGGTGGGCTCGATCACCATCCTCTACAACCCGCACGCGCGGGGGCTGAGCGACAAGCTGACGGACTTCCAGCACGAGGGGAGGAACCACGACCTGATAATCTCGATGACGCACATCCATGTGGGGGAGGAGCTCTGCCTGGAGATACTGGTCTGCCGCGGCAAGGCAGGCGACATCAAGAACCTCGCGGAGAAGATCAGCGCGATCAAGGGCGTTCGGCACGGCGAGGTCTCGATGAGGAGCATCGGCGGCAGCGACGAGCACTCGCACCCCCACCCGCATACGCATTAGATGTCGCCGCAAAGGGATTTCTCAGTCAGCCTTAGGGCGTTTATTCCCAACGTGCCGGAGCTCCTGCTCCAGTTGGGCGTGCTCGAAACGATTTCGATCCTCTTCTTGAAATTCGGGCCATCGAGCACCATCGTTTCGAACTCTCCCCCCTCTCCGCTGATGTTGATCCGCCTCTTCTCGGAAAGCGATGCGAGTTCTTCAATCGCCTCTGGTGTGATCCTTCGCCCGAGCCAGCCTTCGTCCAACCCGTCCGCAGCGACGCCGACCATAACGACCTCGAAGCCTGCGCCCACCATCTCCCTCAGGAGGGGCGCCTGCCCCTTGTGCCACAGCGGGGAGAAAACCCTGACCCCGAGGGGTTCGCAGACGAGGTTGATCCTGAACATCTGGTAGTCCGACGCTATCGCCCCGGTGATCACCGCGTCAGCGCCGAGCGCTTCGATTCCTTCACCGAGGGCCTCCAATTCATCCGCGCCCTCGGGCATCTCGATGGCCAGGTTGGGCAGCCCCATCGCCCCCGAGACCGCCGGCGCGAGCCCGGCGTTCGGGACATGGAACATGAAGGAGTCCGTGCGCCGCGGCACCATCGTCAGCGTCGCGCAGACATCGAAGTGCTGCTGCTGGGCTATGTAGGCCGCGAAGACGGAGTCCTTGCCGCCGGAGAACAGCACCGCCGCATGAATCATATCGCCTCTGGAGAGGGGAGCGGAATCAAAAGGTTATCTACGCCCGCACCAGTTGTGTTTATTTACAGTTGAGGCGATTGGGGATTGAGACGTATGAAAGGCTGCGTATATTGCCCGAAGTGCAACAAGTCGATCCCCAAGGATGAGCTGGAGGAGCGGGCGCGGCAGCTCATTAACATGGTCGGCAACGACTCCCTCCTGAAGGGGCGGTGCCCCGTCTGCGGGACCGGGATGATCGACATGGACAAGGTCAGTCGAGACGAGAAGGCGGAGTGATTTAGGTGACATCCAGATTTGCGAAGGAGATGAACAGGGAGGAGTTCGCCGATGCGATGAAGCGCGACCCGGTGGTGATACTCCCGATAGGCAGCGTCGAGGAGCACGGCGCGCATCTCCCGCTCGGGAGCGACACCTTCGAGATCGACTTCGTCGTCGGCAGGATATCGGAGAAGCTGGACTGCGTGGTGCTCCCGACGTTGAACTACGGGAACTGCGGCAGCACCTACAACTTCCCCGGGACGATCTCCGTATCTTTCGATTCCCTGAGGGCTTTCATCGCCGACATACTTGAGGAGATAATCAGGCACGGGGGCAGGAGGGTCCTAGTCATCTCAGGGCACGCCGGCACGGACCACATGGCCGCGATGAGGATGGCCGCCAAGGGAGTCGTCAAGAAGAACCCCGGCGTTAGGATGATGGTCATGTCGGACTACGACCTCGTGCCGGATTACAAGGGCGGGAACGTGCCGAGCTGGGACGGGCACGCCGGGAAGGCCGAGACCTCCAGGATGCTCAACATCAGGCCGGACATATCGAAGAAGGGGAAGACCGCCACGAAGGCGAAGTACAGGGAGTTCATGGTGCTGCCGGACCCGGAGAGCCAGTTCCCGACCGGCGTCTCGGGGGACCCCAGGAGCGCGTCCGCCGAGCTCGGCAAGAAGATAGACGACTACGTCCTGAGGAGGCTCCTCGGGCTGATAAGGACGAACCTCGGAGCGAAGTGATCAACTTGAACGCAAAGCAGGCCGCCGCGGTCGAAGCAGTGAAGATGGTGATGGACGGGCATGTCGTCGGCCTCGGGAGCGGGTCGACCGCCGAGCTCTTCATCCTCGAGCTGGGCAGGAGGGTTCAGACGGAGGGGCTGGACATCATAGGCGTCCCGACGTCGAAGCGGTCGGAGTCGATCGGCAGGGAGGCTGGGATATCGATATCCACGCTGGAGGAGCATGACCACCTCGACATCACCGTCGACGGCGCGGACGAGGTGGACCCGAACCTCGACCTGATCAAGGGGCTCGGAGGCGCGCTGCTCAGGGAGAAGATCGTCGCAGCGGCGACGCAGAAGGAAGTGATAGTCGTCGACGAATCCAAGCTCGTGCACCAGCTCGGCACGAAATCCCCCCTGCCGGTCGAGATCGTCCAGTTCTCCCACGGGCACACCGCGAGGGTGCTGTCGAAGCTGGGCTGCGGACCGATGCTCAGGCAGAAGAACTCGGTTCCATTCGTCACTGACAACGGGAACTACATCCTCGACTGCTCTTTCAAAGGCATAGACGACCCGGAGAAACTTGAGATTGCGCTTCACTCGACGCCCGGCGTTGTCGAAACGGGACTGTTCCTCGGTATCGCGGACACAGTCATAATAGGGGCCGCCACCGGCGCAAGGGTGATGAAAAGGAAGGAACGCCCGGCGAGGAAATCACTTCGATAGGCCGCGGAGCTGCTCGATCTCCCACTCGATCTTCTCTATCTTCTTCCTCAGCTCGCTCTCGATCGTCGCGATGATCTCCTCGAACTGGACCGAGAGGCGGTAGGAGTGGACGGGCCTGCCCTTGCCCTGCTTCTTGATGTCGCGCTTCGCCACCCACTTCCTCCTGCGGAGGTCCTGCATGGCGATGGAAACTTCCGGCTGCCTGAGGCTCGTCGCCGTCTCGATCTCGACCGAGGTGGTCTCCTCCTTCTTCCGCAGGTAGACCAGCGTCTTTGCGAGGTTCTTCTTCAGCCCTGCGTTGATCAGGAGCTGGACCAGAGACTCATCGGATTTTGTCAGGCCCCGGGAGGTCACATTTATCACCAGTTCATCTATATTTATGCTTATATTTATTGTTTTACATTCACCGCGGGCCTAGTCCGACAGCGCCTTCGACCGCCGCAACCTGGTGCGATTTCCCGCCCTTCAGCCAGGTATCAAGGTCGGGCGCCCGCCCGTGGGGAATTGAACAGATACAATCACACCTTTTTATTATTATCGCTCCGAGTTGTAGTAAACCGCATATATATTGATGGTTGACTAAATCTCAGGGGATTTTAATCATCCGCGGCGCTGCTATTGAGCGATTCGCATGACCGAGCGATGACGATGATGCGGCAGAAAAATGTCCTAGCCAGCGGGTCATTTTCAACTGGGCAATGCTTTAATATAGGTTTGGCTTTAGAATCCTACTCCTTAACTTCTCACGTTTCCATCTTAGTTGGTTTGAGGATTTGCCTGTTCTTCAAGGTCTCGATTTCGCGTACAAGGTCGAATGTACAAATCTGCCCATTGGAGTAGCTGAGCCATAATGTGGCGAGTTCCGGCGGGATGTCTGACGACATCTGAACATCGGCGAACAACATGCCGAGAGGACCATTAGGGAGCCTCATTAGCTGTAAATCGATGATCTCCTCGACGGTCTTCGCCGAATACCAGTTTTGCATATTGCTCCCTGGGTCGGGATCGTGCCCCATAAGGGCGCATACTACATCCCGGTCTTGTTCGGTTAGTCCTGCTCTCTTGCATGTCTTTGATACCCAATGCCTGACATCGCACATCCGAAGCTTTGGGAGGCCGTGCTTCTTCCTGAGATAATCCCAATGTATTCGCAGATTGCATGTTCTTTGTTCGGTAGGAGTGTTTCTGACCTTATACGGATGCTTCCTAGCAGAAGTCTTCTTGGTCGTTATTGCATCGCTTGTCGTGAAGCTCCCTTTCGCTAGATAACGATAGGGGAATATCGGCTTCTCTGGAGACGGATCATATCCCGGCATCTTGCGAAGATCCATTAGGGCGCCTGCGATTTCTGGGAATATTACAGCAACAATTGCCGAGTTGTTCTTATAAATCTCTTTCGCGCCATCTCCGATGAATCTCACTGGCCTCCCGTTCTCGTCCCATTCGACATTGCGCCACTTCATCTTGCAGATTGCTTGTGGTCTCCATCCATAATTGGTTTCGACTAGCCAGAAAGCTCGATAATAAGCATCGTTCTCATTATTGAGCTTCTGTGCCCATTCGCGTATTATCGAATCCGGTGGGACCGATCTCGGCATTGGCTTAGGCGGTCTGTCTAGATCGATATCTGCTTCTACGGGATATGGGAGATTCAACCCACGCCTCCACACGCTCTTGATCCCATAATTGGCCACTTTTTGCGATCTCTTCCTCACTGTCGAGAGGAAATCGAGTATCAATCTCTTGCCCAAAGGACCGGCGATCTGACGGCGGGTGTACTTCTGCAAGTCGGCGTGATCTGCAAATCGTTTGAACCAACGTTTGTACGCCATCGGTGTGTCTCCCCGATATCGGTTCTTGCCTATCTCGTCGAAGCGGAGCAGTATCTTCTCGATATTCAACGGCTGATCATCTTCGTTGACCGAGTCGACTGTATTCTTTCCCGATTCCCCGAGCTGGGTGTCTGGTTCGGGTTCATTTCTATTCCCCTGCGAAAGCGAGTTGTCCCCATCCTCGCTCTCGCCTGGGATATGGGCATCCTCCAGCGTATACTTATCGGATGCTTTGTAAGCCCCTTCATCGGGGCGACAGCCTGACCGTGCCAGCGTCATTTCTCACTCTCTGCCCGTTCAGTCGCCGCGGCCTACCCGGGCCTCTTCTTGACTCCTCGATGGACCCGCATCGATTCAGCCCCTTTCGGTATGTATTGAGCTTTCCAGGTACTTAAATGACGTGTATATTATATTTAAATATAGATAAAGCTTGACCGACTTCTACAGCATCTCGGACAATATATAATGCCAGAGGGAACAGAACCACCTCTGGGACATCGCCCCTTGTCCCATAGCCAGCATCTTTTTCGATTCGCAGGGAAGTCGGTCAAGCTTAAAAATCGATCTCACCCTCATGATAAGCGGTTCAATGAACCAACAGATTCTTCGGACGGAATGCGCAATTACTCTCCAAGTGGCACAAAATCATGAAGCACAGTAATCCCTCCCCGTTAAGAATCACCGGTGTATAACGCGCAGTCTACCTGAGGCGAGTATTGTCGCTATTCCTTTCATTTTGTGCCCCAATCATCTCTTTACTGGCATCCATGAATCGCCTGTAATACTACCCCAAAAACAGCCTTTTCCCATCTATAGGTCTTCCTTTTCGGTTATATCGCCTTCAACATCTCCTTGTTGATCTCACAGCCTTTTTGTTCTCGATTCTATCGTCAATTTCGGGGCAAATAACCGATTCACAGGTAAGAACCCGGCAACCATCGAAATATTAACGCGGTCAACCAACCTCACGAGAGAAACGTTATCCATGCCTATGTTTACATCTTGGGTGGGAGCACCTTGAACGAAAGTCCATGTTTTTTCCGAGATGAACTTTTCCTGCGACCCATATAATTCTATAGGCTTTCTGACTATAATAATTGCAGCATGGGAGACGGAATAGCCTCCCAGAGATTGGTATTTATATGCTTTTCCCACTAAGGTGTTGTGATAAGAATGAGTGGTTCAGTCGAAGTAAATGTCCAGGTAAAGGATAAAAAATCCCTCAGTAGGCTAGTGGAACTGAGGATTAATGGAAATAAGATCCCGGCGCCAATGAGGGCCATTTCCATTGGTAGAAGTTCTCAGGAGCAGCTCTCATTATTTCAGAAAGCTCAAATCAATAAAGAACCTGTGATTGCTGAGGCATACGCCCAGCTCAATATTTCTCAATTGGAGGATTGTCTGGATGAAGAAGAGGGCGACGAGAACCTCCGGGAACTAAGCACAAGTCTTAACGGCGTCCTTTCGAAAGCACAAGAATCGGGCAATGCAACAATGCTCGTCCTAAGTATTATGAATAATCAAAACCAGCCCCTCAATGGATTACCAGATGACAGGACCTTGAAACTGATTCTTGACATTCTCTGGTCTCCAAAGAACTCGATTGTCGTTGCTCCTATGTTTGGATTAATACGAGATGGGAGTGACATTGACAATTTAATTGATCTAATGGCTAAGCAACAAGACAACATCGTCGAGAAGCCAATAATGGCCATGCTTTCATCCACATATAGACCCATTGCGGCATACTCTATCGCGAAATATTGGGAACAAGGGGTCAGGCTCTTCGGAATCGACATGGAAGGAAGGAGTTTACTGAGTCAGACTGCAATATTGAATATGACTCTAAGGGAATTGAATGAATTGCGTCAAAAAAGCAAGGAAGATTTCTATTATCACGGTTTCAATGTGAAGAATCGCGTTGGAGCGGGCGAAAAGGCCAGAGTAAATGACCTATTAGCTCATGGTATTGGACTTGATTCGACTACAAAAAGCCATATAGTGCCCAGGAGGGCTTTCCCAAAAGTCATCGACCGGCAAGAACAGTTGCGATATATCTATTTCCTTCAAAACCTAGATTATGGATATTACAATTTTTCAAGCATATCGGGCCCTCAATCCGAGACGACCTTAGATATTGATAAGATTGCCCTTGACGGAAAGACTTCGAGGTCTATTCAATCTGACACGATTTCAAATATCAGGAATATCTCCAACGAACACAATCTGATAAGAGGTTGGCAGGAAGAAAGCCGCCTTCGCGAAGAGTTATCCTCGTCTGGAACGATTACTGACTATCTGGAGAAGAAGAAGAAGGTGGAAGATGATGTTCATACCATTGAATCCTTTGCATCAAAAATTAGAAAGGGACGAGGCATTTAGGATTTGAAGTGAGCTGAAATGTCATCAGATGCACTTACCCCAACAGAATCAATTATTCTTACCCTATTATTTAGCCCTGGCAAGAACAAGAAAGCCGAGCCGATTCGAGGAAAAATCAGCGTCGCAAAACAAATATTCATCTTATGGAAAAACCCGATTCTCTCAAAAAGACTTGATGACATCGAATTCGAGCCATATGATTTCGGACCTTGGTCGGATACGATCGAGGTAGCCATTGACGAACTCAAGGCTCGTGATTTAATAAAGGGAACTGGAACCGACCCAATAATCTATTCATTAACGAATAAAGGAAAAAACGATGCCATGCACCTATGGAATGAATTATCCGATCAAGAGAAATCCATAATCATCGATGTAAAGCGTAATCTTAACTCACTTACTACGAAGAATCTCCTAAGAATAATCTATTCTGCATATCCAGAATATGCAAAGGAATCAAAATATAAATTCTGAATAAGAGATGCGAGAATGTTGTTCTTTGCTGATTCATGCTATTTCATTGCTCTCGAATGTACTTCGGATACCTATCATAAAAAGGCAATATCACTAAGAGCAGCCCTTAAGAAGACAAGACTCGTTCGTGGTTATGACGAATTAGTTACGACAGACATTGTAATAATGGAAGTAGCAGAAAAAATCTGTAAACGAGCGGGATGCAGTGAAGCAATACGCGTTTTTAATCGATTATCAAATGAGGTCGGCGAGATCATTAAGACTAGCGGGAAACAGCATTTTGGCTTAGAATATCTAAGACTTTACGGGGCTCCGAGAACTTATGGGCGCAGGCTCGATTTCTTGGATTGTATCAATCTAGCAATGATGAGGAGGAGAGGAATTGCCAGGTTCATATCTTCCGATTCGGGTTTTGATAAAGTTGCGGCATTGACGCGAATCTGGGAACCAGCAGATGTGAAATCATTAGTCCTTTAATGTTCAAATGGAAAATCATGCTCCACCTTCCTGGGAGTATAAACTCACAATGCTTATCTTCCAATGAAGAGATTCTTAGTATGAGGTGGAGGAAAATGGAGTCAGAAATAAAGAAATCAGGCAATATTGATGTGAGATACATTCATTGGGTCAGGAAAACCATTCGCCCTTTCGGCCCAGTCCTTTCTGACAATACAGGAAGACAATTTACTCTACGAAGACAAATTGATGCAATATTCCTACTTACTGATGACGAGTTCAAAGTAGCACTTCGAATCCTCGATAGAACCCAGATAGCTATCAGCGGGAGTATTGAATCCAATCTTGAGATTACGGAAATGGCTTCATTGATTTCCTCAGTAGTGGAGGAACCAATTAAAGGATCAACGCTCGAGTCTTTCAGAGCATTTTGGTTTCCGCCCATTCCTAATGAGTCGTTTATTGCATTAAAACCGTTGTTAAATGAGCTACCCAAGATAGTGAAGGATACCTTCTCTTCTGGCAAATCA
>Ga0316628_100000052_pt1 | contig 66116 bp, 56 predicted proteins | sample OWC_Aug_M2_C1_D5_FD_207648 | JGI IMG/M metagenome (GOLD analysis project Ga0316628, IMG submission 207648) | Wetland soil microbial communities from Old Woman Creek delta, Ohio, United States - OWC_Aug_M2_C1_D5_C | ecosystem: Environmental > Terrestrial > Soil > Wetlands | place: USA: Ohio...
CCTTGAGCGGAGGCGGCGCGACTGCCCGCGTGGTGAGGGTGAACGGCGAGGAGCGGATCCTGCTTTCCGGTTACCTGCTGAGGAAAATAGCGCCCTGATTTGCGCCCCATGTTCTTTGTGCCGTTGATCTCCGCCGCATGACATCGCACACCGCACACCACGGCCGTCACGACGCGCCGCTGTGGCCCTTCCTGCTGCTCTCGCTCCTGCTGCATGCGGCGCTACTGTCGATCCGCGTGCCGCCCGGGCGCCCGGCCCCGGCACCGCAGCGACTGATGACGGTGCAACTCGCCGCGCCCGCAACACGCGCCGTGCCGCAGCGCGAAGCGCACGCCGCCCGCCGCGCCATTGCGGGCAACGCCGATGCGGCGACGGACGTGCCACGGGTGCCGGCCGCGCAGGAGCTCATTGCGTCGGCGAAGGCGGCCGCAGCGACCGAAGCGCGCGAGGACGAACGGGCGCTGGCGGCGCAGGAGCGGAACCGGCTGGCAATGCCCGCGGGCTCACTCGCGCAGTACATGCGGTTGCCGCACCGGGAAATCCGCCTGGCCAACGGCCTGTCCAAGATCGTCACCGACAAGGGCTCGGTTTGCTTCCAGCCCGTGCCCTACTATGCGCGCGATGCGGGCGGACTGTACGGCATCCCGGTCACCTGCCCGTGAGCGGCCGCATTCCCGCTTAACGACAGACTGATTAGGGGGTACGCTATCGGTCATGGTGCCGTTCTCCCTCTTCTTTGCGCTCGGCGTGTGGCTGCTGCAGCAGCAGGCCGCGCTGCCGCCCCCGGCCTGGGCCTGGGGTGCGGCTTTGCCCGGCGTGGCACTGTTCTTCCCGCGCACCCGCCGCTGGCAGCGCGCGACGCGCCGTGTGGCGCTGGCCTTGCTTGCCTGCGCGCTGGGATTCTTTTACGCGGCCTTTTGCGCGCAGCAACGCCTGTCCGACACCTTGCCTGAAGCGTGGCAGGGCGTGGACATCGCGGTGACCGGGGTGGTGGCGGAACTGCCGCGGCAGCGCGAAGGCGGGGCGGTGTTCGCCTTCGACGTGGAACAGGTACTGACGCCCGGCGCGCATGTGCCGGCGCACGTCATGCTCTCCACTTACGACGATGGGCGCCGCCTGCCGCTCAAAGCGGGCGAGCGCTGGCGCTTCACGGTGCGCCTGAAGCAGCCGCACGGGGTATCCAATCCGTACGGCTTCGACTTCGAGGCGTGGATGCTGGAGCGCAACCTGCGCGCCAGCGGCTACGTGCGCCCGGAGGGAGACAACGCCCTGCTCGCCGCGCGGGTGAATGCGCCCTCCTATCTGATCGAGCGCCTGCGCGAATGCGTGCGCTACCGGTTCCGGGCCGTGCTGGGCAATGCGCCCTACTCCGGGGTGCTGATGGCGCTCGCGATCGGCGACCAGGGCAGCATCCCTTCCGCGCAGTGGCAGGTGTTCACGCGCACCGGGGTCAACCACCTGATGAGCATCTCGGGTTTGCACATCACCATGTTCGCCACCCTGGCCTTCGCCCTCACCTATGCGCTGTGGCGGCGCGTGGCGCGCCTGGCGCTGGCGCTTCCCGCGCGCAAGGCGGCAGCACTCGCCGGCCTGCTGGCGGCACTCGCCTATGCGCTGCTTTCCGGATTCTCCATCCCGGCGCAGCGCACGGTGTATATGCTGGCCACGGTTGCGGCGGCGCTGCTGCTCTCCCGGCGCACGGCGCCCTCGCAACTTCTCGCCGCCGCACTGCTGGTGGTGCTGCTGGCGGACCCGTGGGCGGTGATGGCGCCCGGCTTCTGGCTGTCGTTCGGCGCGGTGGCGCTGATCCTGTACATCAGCGCGAACCGGCTGGGCAAGCCCCATTGGCTTGCGGAATACGGGCGCGTGCAGTGGGCGATGATGGCGGGCATGATCCCGCCCCTGCTCGCGCTGTTCCAGCAGGTGTCGCTGGTGTCGCCCGTCGCCAACGCTTTCGCCATACCGTTGGTGAGCTTTGTGGTGGCGCCGCTGGCGATCCTGGGCGCCGCGCTCCCGATAGATGGCCTGCTGTGGGCTGCGCACGGGGCGATGTCGGTTTGCATGGCCGCGCTGGAATGGCTGAGCCGCCTGCCGGATGCGGTGTGGCAGCAGCACGCGCCGCCCGCCTGGAGTGTGGCGCTCGGCATGGCGGGAGCGTTGTGGATATTGCTGCCGCGCGGCTTTCCCGCGCGCTGGCTGGGCGCACTGATGCTGCTGCCGATGTTCCTGCTGCGGCCGGAGGCGCCGCAACCGGGTGCACTGCGGCTGCTCATCTTCGATGTCGGGCAGGGGCTTTCCGTCGCGGCGCAGACGCACGATCACCTCCTGCTATATGACGCGGGCCCCGATTTCCCGGGAGAAGCGGACAGCGGTAACCGCATCCTGGTGCCGTCGCTGCGCGCGCTGGGCATAAGCCGCCTGGACGCCCTGATGCTCACCCACGACGACGCCGACCACACCGGCGGCGCGCTGTCCGTCTTGCAGACGCTGCCCGTCGGCTGGCTGTCCTCTTCCCTTCCCGGCGACAGCCCCCTCCTGCGCCAGGCGCATGCCGCGCAGCGCTGCATGGATGGACAGGCCTGGGAGTGGGATGGCGTGCAGTTCGAGGTGCTGCATCCCTCGCGCGCCAGCTACAAGGACGAATCTATCAGCAAGAACAACCGCGGTTGCACCCTGCGCATCAGCACGGGCGCACACAGCGTGCTGCTCGCCGCCGACATCGAGAAGGAATCCGAACGGCGCTTGCTGCAAAAGCACCCCGACAAGCTGGCCGCCACCCTGCTGGTGGTGCCGCACCACGGCAGCAAGACCTCGTCCACCGCAGCCTTCGTCAAGGCAGTGCATCCCCGCTACGCGGTGTTCACCGCAGGCTACCGCAACCGCTTCGGCCACCCAAAGGAGGAAGTGGTGAACCGCTACCGCCTGGCCGGCAGCGAGCTGCTGCGCTCAGACCAGGATGGCGCGGTGATCGTCGACATGGACCGGGACGGCGTGCGCGTCGAACCGTGGCGCAGGACCCACGCGCGCTATTGGCAGCAGCCCCGATAGAACGAGGACTGCCGGCGCAGGCAGGCTACCTACTTTGACCTATTGCGGCAACGACCCGCTGTGGTTATGGTGCGCCATGGGTCTTCCCACCCATGCCTGGCATAATGCCGTCGCCCGTTGCAGGACGAATGCCGAAGGATCTCGCCATGGGCTTGCTTCGCTACCAAAAGGACGCCCAGCCGAACGCGCCGGCAAAGGCCCGCTCGCTGCAATCGCTCAAGCTCGATTCCCCGGCCCTGATCTTCCTGTTCATCGCACTCACCATCTTCGCGGCCGAGGCGTCACTGATGGTGCTGTTCTCCTACCTCCCCAGGAAATCGTTCCGGGCGCAGGCACTCTGGGACGCCGCGCTGTTGGTTCTCATTGTCTCGCCGGCCCTCTATTTCTACCTGTTCAGGCCATTGGTCGCCAACATCAACGAGCGCCAGAGGGTGGAGCAACGATTCAGGACTTTGGCCGAAGCCACGTTCGAGGGAATTGCCATCACCTCGCAGGGGAAATTGGTGGATCTCAACGACCAGCTCGCTGGCCTGCTGGGATATGAGCCGCGGGAGCTGATCGGACAGCGCGCGGCGGACCTCATCGCCCCCGAAGACCGGGACCGGGTGATGGCCGGCATCCGGGCGGGGCAAGGCCAGATCGAGCACGAGATGCTTTGCAAGGGCGGTTCGCGCATCGTGGTTGAATCCCATTGCCGGTCCATGGAGCAGCAAGGACTTCCCATCAATCTGCTGGCGGTCCGCGATGTCACCCGGCGCAAGGCACAGGAGAAGGAAGAACGCCTGGCCGCCACGCTCTACGCCGCCTCCAGCGAAGGCATGGTGATCACCGATTCCGAGAATCACATTATCTCGGTCAACCCGGCGTTTACTGCGATCACCGGCTATGCCGCGGATGAAGTGCTGGGGAAGCACCCGGCAGAACTGTGCTCCGAGCACCGCGACGACCCCTTTTACCGGGAGATGCTGCATTCCCTGGCCACCACCAACCATTGGGTGGGCGAGGTATGGGACAAAAAAAAGGACGGCGAACCCTACGCGGTGCACCTGACCATCAGCGCGATACTGGACGACCCGAACTCGGGGCGGCGTTATGCCGCGCAGTTCTCGGACATCACCGAGAAAAAGAAAATGGATGAAATCATCGCCGTCCATGCCAACTTCGATTCCCTCACCGGCCTGCCCAACCGGCGCCTGTTTCGCGACCACCTGGAGCACGAGATCCGGAAATCCCGCCGTTCCCGCCACAGCGTGGCATTGATGTTCATCGACCTCGATCACTTCAAGGAAGTCAACGACACGCTCGGACATCTCGCCGGGGACAGGTTGCTGGTGGAGGCCGCGAAGCGCATCGTTTCCTGCGTCCGCGAATCTGACATCGTTTCGCGCATTGGGGGAGACGAGTTTACCGTGATCCTGTCGGAAATCAGCGACGTCAACCGCATCGAGAACGTGGCCCACGCCATCATCCACACGCTCAGCCAGCCTTACCCGCTCGCTGAGGAGGCGGTCAATATCGTTTCCGGGAGCGTAGGCATCACCGTCTACCCCGACGACGCCACGAACCCCGACGACCTGATCAGAAATGCAGACCAGGCGATGTATCTGTCGAAGAGCGAGGGCCGCAACTGCTTTCACTTTTTTACCGAAGCAATGCAGGAAGCCATCCTCAGGCAGCACCAACTGGGGCAGGACCTCCGAACCGCGCTGCACGACAAACAGCTCCAACTCCATTTTCAGCCCATCGTCGATCTCAGGACCGGCGGGCTGTTCAAGGCCGAGGCGTTGTTGCGCTGGCGTCATCCGGTGCGCGGCATGGTGAGCCCTGACGAGTTCATTCCGGTGGCTGAGGAGATCCGGCTGATCGATGAAATCAGCGACTGGGTGGTCAGTGAATCCATGGAACACGGCAGCCGCTGGGCCAAGCTCACGGGCCGCGCGTTCCGGATCGGCGTGAACATATCCCCGGTGCAGTTCATGGGCAAGGGGCATGGACATCTCTGGATCGACCATGTGCGCGGAATGACTCGAATGGGCAACAGTGTCTCCATTGAAATCACGGAGGGAACACTGCTCAGCGACCGCCCCGACGTGGTCGCCTCGCTGCATGCCGTGCACGATGCCGGGGTGGAGGTGGCGATAGACGACTTCGGCACCGGGTATTCGTCGCTGTCCTACCTGCAGAAATTCAAGGTCGACTACCTCAAGATAGACCGCTCGTTCACCCGCAACCTGGCGCCGGGCTCGACCGACCTGGCCTTGTCCGAGGCCATCATCGTCATGGCGCACAAGCTTGGCATGAAGGTCATCGCCGAAGGGATAGAAACGGAGGCGCAACGCGACTTGCTGGTGGCCGCCGGCTGCGATTTCGGACAGGGCTACCTGTTCTCGAAGCCGGTGCCCGGCGAGGAGTTCGAAAGGCTATTGCGGAAAGGCGCGATGCCGCATCGCCCCATTCACTGAGCGGCGGCTCGCACGGGGCGGGTCGGATGCCGCCCTCTCCCCTCTCAGGCAGCCGTCGGCGCAGGCAGGCGCCGTCTCACGATGGCTCCCTTCAGCAGCCGGACGTAGGCCAGGCTCACGATGACAACACAGATCCAGGCCAGCGCGCGATAGCGCAGATTGGCGTCATAGAACAGGAAGGGCAGGAACATGCCCATGCTCACGAGCAGCAGCCCGTCCGCCAGCGGATTGCCGACGCGCAGGTGACGCGCCCAGGTAAACAGAGTGAGTGCGGTGCACGCCGCCACCCACGACCAGATGCTCTGGTGGAAGTGACGAGTGACGGTCATGATGCTTTCGCTGTGCAGGCTGCCAGAGAACAGGTCAGCCAGCGCATGGACATAGGCCGCGGGCGGCGCCTTCAGGTTTTCCGGTATGCCTGCGGCCGCGGTAAGCGGAACAAAGCGGTGCCCGAACATCAGGTTGTGCAGCGGCACCAGCGCGATGGCCGCGAAGCCGCTGGATGCCAACAGGGCCGCGCGCAGCGGCTTGCCCCGCCCGGCCTGCCAGTACCGGAACAGGATCAGCAGCGCCGCGGCAATCGCCAGATTGGGCCGCACGAACACCGCCAGCGCCAGCAGGAGATGGCCCAGCCAGCGCGCCCCAAAGCTGCGCTCCGCTCCGAGGATCAGCCACACCGAAGCCAGGAACAGCGCATAGCCCATCGGGTCGCCGTAGCCGTGGCTGGCGAGATTGAACAACTGGGTCAGCATGGGCAGCGCCAGAACCAGCGCGACGAAGCTCCAGGCGCGCGGCAGCAGCAGGCGCGCTACGCCATAGACCAGCAGGGGCAATGCCAGCATCACGCCAAGGTAGCCGAAATGGGTTTCGCCGAACACCGCCAGACCGAGCGCGCGCAGATAGCGCATGCCCGGCATAAAGTAATAGACGTCCTCCTGGCCGCGCAGCGCGCCGGCAAAATCGCCCGCCAGCAGGCTGCGCAGAATCGCGCGGCCGAATCCTTCATGGGTCAGCCCGTCGTCGCCGCCGCTGAACACGGGGTAGCCGTGGACCAGACCGGGAAAGGCGATTCCGGCGGCGGCCGCCGCAGCGCCGATGAACAGCGCCGGGAACAGCAGGCTGCGCCATGCGCTCCAGCGCAGGCCCAGTGCCAGCAGGATGACGACGGCCGCCAGCGCCGCGCCCTCGCGCGCCAGCGCAGAAAGCTGGAACGGGGTATCCAGCCGCAGTTGCATGGCGAGCGGGCGCTCCGGATTGATGCCGAGGCCATAGATGCGCCTGCCGTCATCGGCGGAGGCAATCGTGCGGCAAGCGAGGCTGTCGTGGAATGCCTGCGTGAATTCGTCCTTTTCCTGCTCCCACAATAGCTCTCCCTGCCAGCACAGCTCGCTTCCGGCCAGCCGGGCGTTCAACTCATACATCACAAAGTAGGGCATGGAGGCCCGCCTGACGCCCGTCTCGCCCCACCAGTGGTAATACGCCTCGTTGGCGAAGCCTGCGCGCAAGGCGTCGATGCCCGCAAAGTCCACGCTGTCCACCACGCGGCTGTATTTCGCAGGGCGGAAGATGTCGTCCAACGACTGGGCATAGGCGACCTTCGGCGCCTGTTCGCCATTCCACAGCCCGCGCCAGCAGCCGCCGTCCTGCGGGTCGCAGCGTTTGGCCGCGGGATAGGCCAGGTCGAATTCGTGCAGCATCTGTGCGTAGACGAACGGGGGGAGTTGCGCCGGCGCCACACTGGTGCGCTGGCCTTCCGGCAGGAACACGTTATGCCCCTCCTCGATCGCCGGCCGCGGCAGGACGTGGTTCAGCAGCAGTGCGGCCGCCAGCGCGCAGGCCATGGCGATGGCCTTGCGCGCGCCTGGCTGCGCCCAGGGCAGCACCACAATCGCCAGCAGCCCCGCAACCAGTAAGGTAAAATGCCACTGCGTGTTGACAGGCAGGCTGAGACAGGCCACAACCGACAGCGCCAGCATGGCCTTGAGTATTGTTTCGTTATGCAGGATGCGCATGTTCGATTGCAGCGCCATGTTCGAGTGACGTAAACGAGCCTGAAACGCAGAATGTTACCAGACAAAAGACTTCGCCACCGAAATGACCCGCCCGTTTTCCCCATCCGATGTGCTGGCGCTGTACCGCAATGCGCCCGCGTTCTCCCGCTTCCTGATCGCCGCGCGCCCTTCGATCTGCCCGATGCAGCCCCTGCTGCGCGCGGTGCCGGCCAATTCGCACGTGCTCGACATAGGCTGCGGCAACGGGCTGCTGCTGGCATGGCTCGCGCTCAACGACAGGCTTTCCCAGGGCCTGGGCTGCGATGTCAGCCTCCCCGCGCTTGAGGGTGCAAGGAGCATGGGCCAGGCCTACCAGGCCCTGCACGGAAAACACCTGCTCGATTTCGTGGACTGCCGGGACGCCCTGCCGGCCGGGCGGTTCGACGTGGTCAGCATGGTGGACGTGATGCACCACATTCCCCCCGCGGCACAGCAGCAGATGTTTCTCGATGCCGTGACCCGCGTGAAGCCAGGCGGCACGCTGCTGTACAAGGACATGGTCGCGCGGCCCTGGTGGCGCGCCTGGGGCAACCGCCTGCATGACCTGGTGCTGGCCCGGCAATGGATCCACTATGTGCCGTTGGAGCGGGTGAAGGAGTGGGCGGCACAGTCCCGGCTCACGGTGCAGCATGAAGAGCGCTACGCGCGGTTCTGGTACGGGCACGAACTGCTGGTGCTGCGCAAGCCGCTTTAAGCAGGTTGGGGCCTCAGCCGGTCAGCCAGACCACCGACGTCATCCACAGTCCCACCACCCCCAGCAGCTGCCAGTCACCCTTGAGTTCGCGCGCCAAGTCGGCGCCGATGCGGTGGCGATGCAGCAGGTAGAGGTAGCGGAAGATCCCGTAGGCCACCAGCGGCAGGGTGTAGATCAGGTTCGGCGAGTGGTGCAGCTGGCCTGGGTCCTCGCTGACGGTGTACAGGCCATAGCTCATCACGGCGCAGGTGGCGGTGATGCCCAGCATCTTGTCTAGCAGCGCGCCGTTGTAATGCCCCAGCACTTTGCGGTGGCCCGCGCCGCCATCCTCCAGCACCAGCAGTTCCGAGCGCCGCTTGGCGAAGCCCAGGAACAGCGTCAGCATGAAGCCGCACAGCAGCAGCCAGCGCGACGGCGGAATGCCGATGCCGACGGTGCCGGCGAAGATGCGCAGCATGAAACCGGTGGCGATGATGAACACGTCGAGTATCACTTCGTGCTTCAGCCATAGCGTGTAGCTCAGGGTGAGCACCACATACGCCAGCAGGAACCAGGCGACATATTTCCCGGCGGCCACAGCCAGCGCGCCGCCCGCCGCGAACAACAGCGCGGCCAGCGCCAGCGCCAGCGGCGCGCTGACCGCGCCCGAGGCAAGCGGCCGGTTCTTCTTGGCCGGGTGCAGCGCATCCTCGGCCCGGTCGAAGTAGTCGTTGATGATGTAGGTGGCGCTCGCCGCCAGCGAAAAGCCGGCCGCGGCCAGGATTGCGGACTTGAGCAGGCCCGCGTCATGCCATGAATGGGAAAACAGCACGCCCGTGAACACGAAGGCGTTCTTCACCCATTGATGGGGGCGGATCAGCTTCAGTAGCGCGTACATCTAGCTCTCTCCGGGCCCGGGCATGCGGCGGTAATAGGCATGGTCGGCCATCGCCAGCAGCTCGCGGTCGCCGCGACTGTCGCCGTAGGCATACAGGGTGGCGGGCTCCCCGACCAGCTCGCGCAGGCGCCGGGTCTTTTCCGGCCCGTAGCAGTTGGCACCCGCCAATCTGCCGGTAATGCGCCGTTCGCTGTCGCATGCCAGCCGCGAGCAGAGCACGGCGTCGAACCCCATGTCCTGCGCCCACGGCTGCAGGTAGATGTCGAGCGAGGCGCTGACCAGTACGCAATAGTGCCCTTGCTGCTGGTGCCAGCGCAGGCGCGGGACCCCATCCGGGCGCAGCAGAGCGCCTATTTTCTGGCGGGCAAAGCGCGCGCCGAGCTCGGCGAGTTGCTGCTGTTCCATGCCGCTGAAAAAGCGCGTCAGCACGGCTTCCTTGGCCACCTGGTTGTCGACGCGCCCCAGCCCGTATCCGGCCAAAAGGGGCAGCAAACGCAAGAACTCGGTGGCCATTCTGGCGGGGCCGGCAGAAAAATGCAGGAATGACACCAGGCTGTCGCCGCGGGTGAGCGTGCCGTCGAAATCGAAGGCGGCCACGGCCGCGTGCTGCCGCAACGTCACGCCACACCTCCGGTGCGCCCAAAAATGGCTGCGAAGAGCACGTTTGCCGAAGCCTTCACCGGAAAATGAACACCATGCCGAGGGCGATGAAGCCCGCACCCAGCCAGTTCCTCGCGCCGAACACATCGCCGAACACGAAGTGCCCGTACATGTTGACGAACACCGCGGCAATGGCCGTCATCGCGAGGTAGGCGGTACCGACCTCGATGCGCCGCAGCGCAAGATAATACAGGCCGAAGGCGCACACGTAGCAGAACATCGCCGCCGCCATGAAGGCCAGGGAGACCTTGACGCGCCCGAACAGCAGCGCCGCGTCCTGCGCCGCCGCGTATTTGAGCAATATGCTGGCGCCGCCGTTGAACAGCGCCCCCAGCAGCATATAAGACCAGCCCCCAACATTATTCATGGCCAAACATCCGTCACCGCAACGTTATTCTTTGCGCGCGCATGGTACCCAGCATAATGGGGAAAAGCAAATTCCGCAGCCGCAGCTAGAACCCGTAGCGCAGCTCCGCATACCCGCCGGTACGGTCCTTCAGCAGGCCGAAAAAGGTGTTCGTGCCGCCGCGGTACACGTAGCCGCCCAGCGTGCCCTTCCAGTGGTCGTCGAAGGCATAGGCGAGCCGGGGGCGCAGCATGAAGTCGTGGCGGGTGAAGTTGGCGACGCCCGCCACCTCCCCTTCCAGGGTCTCGTTCAGCCACTTGTCGCTGATGCGCAGGCTCATCCCCTCCTGTCTCTTGTCGAGCTGGTTGGAGACCACGGCCTGCTCCACCGCCACGGCACGCAGGGCCGGGTCTGCAATCAGGTTGGGATTGCTGTAGTTCGCCACCTGGCGGATGAAGTACTGCAGGTTGATGTTGAGGTATTCGAAAAAGGTGCGGTCCGCCCCCGCCACCCCGTAAAAGAACGGGTTTTTCACGAAGGGATCGAGCCCCAGGTCGTCCTCGGTCCAGGTATAGGCCGCCTCGGCGCGCAATCCGAACCGCCCGGCGGTGGCGGCGGCATCCGCCCCCAGCACGCGAATGCGGTGGTGCTGCAGCGCCAACACGGTGCCCGCAGGACTGGCGGCCGCGATGGAGATGTCCGGGTTCTGGTCGAAACCGCGGAAATACGACACGGACCAGTCCACCGCATGCCCGGTCTGCTCCAGCTTGAGCGCAAACTCGTCCGCGGCCGGCGCGGTCTCGGCAAAGGTGATGCCCGGCATGACGGGCAGCGGAACCTGGCTGGGATGGAACTTCGGCAGCCAGATGCCGGTGAGCGAAACAGCAGAGAAGTTGTAGGTGGATTTCAGCGCCATCGCACCGTAGCGCTGGTCGTCTATGTCCGGCACATACAGTGTGTTGTCGCGCGGCGTAAGGTTGTCGGTGGGGTTGAGCTGATCGGCCCGGCCCCACACGATGATCTGCTTGCCGACGCGGAAATCGGCGTCGCCCGCGGAGAAGCTGAGGTATCCCTCGCGCAGCATCCCGGTGGTCTCGCCCTTGCGCGTGAAGTCCGTGTCGCGCACCCAGCCTTCCATGGCCAGGGTGGCGTCGCCGAGATGCGGGGCGGCCTTGAGCCAGGTTTCGCCGATTCCCTGCCTGGAGTTACCCGCCGGGTTCTTGGGAATATCCCAGAAGGTGCCGCGCACGGAGCCGCTGAGGTTGGCGGCGGAGAGGAAAGACGTCTGGCCGCCGCCGTCGGGCGAGGCCTCGAGCGGCGGCGAGTCGGCGCCCGCTTCCTGCGCGCGGGCATGAACGCTGGCGGCAAGGCACGCCGCCAGCAGCAGCGCGCTACTCCTTTTCCATGTAGCGGGTGGTGAAGAAGTCATCGCGCACTTTCTGGTTGACCTTGAAGTTCTCGAAGGCGATCACAGTCTTGTGGCCGGTCTGCAGGTTCTCCGATTCGAGCCTCATGGCCTGCCATTTGTGGCGCGCGGGGTCCACTTCATGCAAATCCGTCATGTGGAATTTCTTCACCGGCTCGCCGGCTTCGTCCCACAGGTCGCCCTTGATCGCGAAGAAGTTGTCCTTGCGTATCCACAGCACACGCCTGGAGTAGCCGCTGTTGTCGCGCACCTCGTTGCTCTTGGGCGTCGCCTCGATCACGTAGCAGTCCGCGCCGTCCGCCTGCTCCTCGCGCAGCAGCTTGTAGTCCCACTCCGTGACCTTGTGCCCGATCACGTCGCCGTAGGAAAAGTCGGTGCCGACGAAGCTGTCCTTCTTGTTGCTGGAAACCAGCCGGCGCACCTTCTTCAGTGCGGGCAGGTAAATCCACATGTCATCCTCCCCGGCCGAGTGCTCGATCAGCAGCGACACCGTCCCCTTCACGTCCGCGGGGGCCATGAAGCGCGTCATGCGCATGTTGTCCTCGCCGTTGGGCTCCAGCTTGGACACGCCGAACGTCTTGCGCACGCGCTCCTGCCCGGTCTTGTTGATCAGGGTGAACGTCGCGTCCGACGTGGAGTCCACCATCTTGTTGACGGAAAGGCTCTTCTTCACGATGTCGGCGAGGTTGGGCTCGGCGGCGTGGGCGAGCGGCAGGGCCGAAAACAGGGCGGCCGCGAGGACGATGCGCAGATTCATTTATTCACTCCTTTGTAGACAAAGTTGGGGCGGAACGTCAGCACCAGCGACGGAATCAGGAACAGCGCCGAGAACACGCTGACCAGCATGGCTATGCCGATCAGGCTGCCCAGCCAGAAATGCACGTTGAAGCCCGGCGAAAACAGCAGCACGCCGTAGCCGACGGCGATGGCCACAGCCACGAACAGACAGGCCTTGCCGGCGGTGGCCAGCACCACGCGCACGGCCCGCATCTCGCCCAGGCCGTTGGCGATCTCCTCGCGCAGCCGGTAGATGAGGTAGATCGCATAATCCGCACCTATCCCCACCGCCATGGCCGAGCTCAGCGAATTGGAGATGTTGAGGTACATGCCGGTGTAGCCCATCACGCCGAAATTCGCGATCACCGCCATCACCAGCGGCAGCAGCACCATCAACCCGGCGAGCAGCGAGCGGAACACCAGCGACGAAATGACGAACACCACGGCTGCGATCTGCGCGATGTTGAGGATCTTGCCGTGCACCATCGCTTCGTTGAGCGCCGCGCCCTGCGGCACGCTGCCGCCGATGCTCAAGGTGGCGCGGTCGCCCAGGCGCTCGGCGGCAAACGCCTTCAATTTTGGCATCAGCGTCTCGATATAGGCGCTGCTGTCGGTCTTCAGGTAGGCCGTCATGTTCGCCAGGCGGTAGTCGTTGTCCACGTAGGAATCGAAGTCGCCGGGTTCGCCCGACATGGAGTACAGCAACAGGTACTGCGAGATCAGGTTGCCATCGTCCGGGATGCGGTAGTACTGGGGATCGTCGCTGTGCATGGCCTGGTTCATGCGCTTGATGAAGTCGGCCATGGACACGGTCTTGCCCACCTCGGGCTGCTCCTCCAGGAAGTGCTGAATGTCGTCCATCGCCTGCAGCACCTTGGGATCCTTGATGGCATCCGTGTCCTTGCCCTCGATCAGCAGGGCCAGGGTGTTGGTGCCGCCCATGTGGCCGTTGAGGAAGCGGTCTTCCGCCTCGAACGGCAGGTTGGGCGCAAAATAGCTCTTGGTTGAATTGTTGGTGACCACCTGGGTCATGCCGGCGAGCCCGGCGATGACGAAGACCAGCACGCCGAAATACACCAGGCCGCGGCGCTCCAGCACCACGTTAGCCACCGCCGATTCGATGCGGTCCCAGATGCGCACGCGCTGCTCGGTCTTGCGTTCAGTGGCGCCGGGCGGCGGCAGCAGTGAGCGCAGAGCGGGAATGAACGTCATCTCGAGCACCAGCGCCGCCACGATGCCAATGCCGGTGAAGATGCCGAAAGTGCGCACGGTGGTGATCTCGAACACCACCAGCGAAAAGAACCCCAGCGCCGCGACGATGCCGGCCACCATCATCACCGGCCCGGCCTTCGCCACCGACTCGATAACCGCCAGGCGGTTGGCCTCGCGCAGCGTAACGTTGCCGGCGTCCATCAGGCGGTAATACTCCTCGTAATAGCGCTTCAGGAGCTGCACCGCATGGCCGGACGACACCGCCAGGATGAGAATGGGCGTGGTCGCATTGAAGGCATCCATCGGGATGCCCGCGGCCCCCATGGCGCCGACGCCCCAGGCCACGGCGAGGATGGCCGTCACCAGCGGCAGGAACATGCCCTGAAAGGTGCGGAACGCCTCGAACAGGATGAGGCCCACCAGCAGGATGGCGATGGGCAGCAGGAAGCCCATGCGCTCCGAATAGATTTCGATGTGCGACAGGAAGCTGGGCATGCCGCCAACGGCAAAGTCCACCGAGTCGGCGCGCTCCTTGTCCACGATGCGGTTGGTGGCCTCCATCATCCTGCGGAAGCCGCCCGGCGTGTCGCGGAACTCGGCAATCACGGTGGCCGTGCGCTCGTCCTTGGACACGATGGAATTCATGTAGGCCGGATTGCGGTGCAGCGCCGCCTTGAGCGCGGCGAATTGCTCGGACGTCTGCGGAACCTCGCGCATCAGCGGCTTCACTTCCATTCCCTCCGCGGTGCCGACGATGTCCTTGGCGCGGCGCGCGGACAGGCTGAGCAGGTTTTCCTTGACCACGCCCGGCGTCTGCAGCAGCGCGGCGGTGATGCGCTGCACACGGGCCAGCACCTCAGGCTGGTAGATGTCGCCGCTCTTGGGCGTGACGCCGATGACGACGATATACTTGGAGCCGAATATCTTCTCGACCTTGAGCGTGGTCGCCACATAGGGGTGCGACTGCGGCAGCATGGTGTTCGGGTCGATCACGATGCGCAGATTGCGCGCCTGCGAGACAGCCAACCCGGTAATCAACACGGTCAACGCGATGACCAGCCAGCGGTGGCGCAGAATCCACCCGATATAACCACGCATGCGATTCCCCTCCCCAGGGTTTGACGATGTGAATAATATACTTACTTATTCACAATACTGCAAATGCATGTATTCCGCATAATTCGCCGCCCGCGTTCCCGCAGGCGACGGATCAGCGGCGGGCCAGGCCTTGTACCAGCAGGGCGGCGATGGCGCGCGCGCGCCGCTCGAACTCGGGAAGGGGGTACAGGTGCATGAAGAGAGGCGTGTAATACGGAACGATGGCCGCGAACACGGTCTCGGCGGTCGCCATGACATTTTCCACGGCAAACTCCTTCTGGGCATTGCCCTGCGCCAGAATTTCCGCGATCATCGACTGGATGTCCGACAGCATATCGTGCACCACCTCTGGCCGCGAGGCGAGAACCACCTCGACGGTCTGGGTGGTTTTCGGCGTGTTCTGCGTTTCTTCGTAGGTATAGCGCAGCAGGGCTACGATGAATTCTTCCAGGCGCGCGGCGGCACTCATCCGCTTCCTTTCCAGCACCTCGCGCATCGCCTGGTGCCTCTTTGCCAGCCGGCGGGTGCAGAAGCCGGCGGCAATGTCTTCCTTGTTCGCGAAATGCCGGTACAGGTTCGCCGGTGACATGCCGGCAAGCGCGGCAATATCCACCACAGTGGTGTCGCGATACCCGCGCTCGACGAAAAGCTCTTCCGCCGCATCGAGGATGGCGAGCTTGCTGGGGGAAACCGCCTTAGTCTTTTCGTTGCTCATGCCGCCCATTCAAAATATGTGAATAGCATAACGAAATATTCCGGACATGATCCAGTTCCGCCGACGCCTTCATGCCGCAGTTTAATGCCCCAGCGCCTTGATGACGTCCTCGACCACCTTCTTGGCGTCGCCGAACACCATCATGGTCTTGTCGAGGTAGAACAGGTCGTTGTCCAGTCCGGCGTAACCCGTGGCCATGGAGCGCTTAACCACCAGCACGGTGCGCGCCTTGTGCACTTCGAGGATGGGCATGCCGTAAATGGGGCTCGCGGGGTCGGTCTTCGCCGCCGGGTTCACCACGTCGTTGGCGCCGATCACCAGCACCACGTCGGTGTCGGCGAATTCGTTGTTGATCTCCTCCATCTCGAACACCTGGTCGTAGGGCACCTCCGCCTCGGCCAGCAGCACGTTCATGTGGCCAGGCATGCGGCCCGCCACCGGATGGATAGCGTAGCGCACCTTGACGCCCTTTTCGGTGAGCATCTTGGACATCTCGTTGATGGCATGCTGCGCGCGCGCCACGGCCAGGCCGTAACCCGGAACGATGATCACGGAATCGGCGTTGCCCATCAGGAAGGCGGCATCGTCCGCGCTGCCGCTGCGGTAGGTCTTCTGCACCGCGGAGCCTTCCGCCGCCGCGGCCTCGCCGCCGCCGAAGCCGCCCAGGATCACGTTGAAAAACGCGCGGTTCATCGCCTTGCACATGATGTAGGACAGGATCGCGCCGGAGCTGCCGACCAGGGAGCCGGCGATGATCAGCATGTTGTTGTTGAGGGTGAAGCCGATGCCCGCGGCGGCCCAGCCGGAATAGGAGTTCAGCATCGAGACCACCACCGGCATGTCGGCCCCGCCGATGGGGATGATCAGCAGCACGCCCAGCACCAGTGCGATCGCGGTCATGACCAGCAGCGGCGTCCAGGCCGGATGCACGAAGAAAACGATGCCGAAGCCCAGCATGATGACGCCCAGCGCGAGGTTGAGCCAGTGCTGCCCGGCGAAGCGCACCGGCTTGCCGGAAATCTTTCCGGACAGCTTGCCGAAGGCGATGATGGAGCCCGTGAAGGTGATCGCGCCGACGAAGGTGCCGATGAACAGCTCGATCCGGTTGCTGGAATGCAGCGGCTCGCCCGGCAGCGCAATGCCGTAGGCGAACGGGTTGTTGAATGCGGACATGGCGATCAGCACCGCCGCCAGGCCGACCAGCGAGTGCATGGCCGCGACCAGCTCCGGCATCTCCGTCATCTGGATGCGGCGGGCGATGAATGCGCCCACGCTGCCGCCGATCGCAATCGCGAGCAGGATGTAGTAGATGTTCCTGGTGAGCGTGAGCGTGGTGAGCACCGCAATTGCCATGCCGACCATGCCGAACAGGTTGCCGCGGCGCGCGGAGACCGGGGAGCTCAGGCCCTTGAGGGCGAGGATGAACAGGATGGCGGCGCCAAGATAGGCGAGCGCAACGGAATTGGCCGACATTTACTTACCCTTCTTCTTGAACATATCCAGCATGCGCTGCGTCACCAGGAACCCGCCGAACACGTTGACGGCGGCCAGCGCCACCGCCACCAGCCCCAGCACCGTGCCCGCGTCTATGGTCTGCGGGCCCGCCGCAAGCATGGCGCCGACGATGATGATGCCGGAAATCGCGTTGGTCACCGACATCAGCGGCGTATGCAGCGCGGGGGTGACGTTCCACACCACATGGTAGCCGACGAAAACCGCCAGCACGAACACGGTGAGATTGACTACGACAGGATCAATGTTCATTGCGTTGCTCCGGTAGACTATTTGCCGACGACTTCGCCGTTCAGGCACAGCAAGGCGCCGGCGATGATGTCGTCTTCGCGGTTGAGGTTCATCGCCCCGCCCGCCTTGGGATCGCACAGCAGGTTGAGGAAGTTGAGCAGGTTGCGCGCATAGAGCGCGGAGGCATCCGCGGCCACCGAGGCCGCCAGGTTGGGGTCGCCCACCAGCGTCACGCCGTGCTTGACCACGGTCTTGTCCAGTTCCGACAAGGGGCAGTTGCCGCCCGCCTCCACCGCCAAGTCCACGATCACCGAGCCCGGCTTCATGGACTTCACCATGTCCTCGGTGACCAGCACCGGCGCGGGACGCCCCGGTATCAGCGCGGTGGTGATCACGATGTCGGCCTGCGCCACGCGCTTGGCCACTTCCGCCTTCTGGCGCTCCAGCCAGGAGGGCGGCATGGGCTTGGCGTAGCCGCCCACGCCCTGCGCCGCCTCGCGCTCCTCGTCCGTCTCATAGGGCACGTCGATGAATTTTCCGCCCAGCGATTCCACCTGCTCCTTCACGGCCGGGCGGACGTCGGACGCCTCGATCACCGCGCCCAGGCGTTTGGCCGTGGCGATGGCCTGCAGGCCCGCCACGCCCACGCCCAGCACCACCACGCGCGCGGCCTTCACCGTGCCGGCGGCGGTCATCAGCATGGGCATGAAGCGCTTATACAGGTTGGCGGCGACGATCACCGCCTTGTAGCCGGCGATGTTCGCCTGCGACGACAGCACATCCATCGCCTGGGCGCGCGTGGTGCGCGGCAGCTTTTCCATGGGGAAGGCGGTGATGCCCGCCCTGGCGTAGGCCGCCACCAGGTCCGCCTGGTGCGGCGCCAGCAGGCCGATCAGCACCGTGCCCTTTTTCAGCTGCGCCAGCTCGGCCTCGGTCGGCGCCTTCACCTTGAGCACGATCTCCGCCTGTGCATACAGGTCGGCCGCGCCGGTGAGCGTTGCGCCCGCGGCCTGGAATTCCGCATCGGGAATGCTCGCGCCCGCCCCCGCGTTCTGCTGCACCAGCACCTGATGGCCCGCGGCCAGCATCTTTTTCACCGTCTCGGGCGTTGCCGCCACACGGGTCTCGCCTGCGCGCGTTTCCGCAGGAATGCCTATACGCATGAAACCTCTCCCCAAACCCTTTGAAAAAAAGCCCGGCTATACCGGGCGGGAATTCTTGTTGCAGTTCGGCAATTATACGGACTTTTTCCGCTTCGTGCCGCCGTCGGGGGAAATACCCGCGCCGCCGCGCCGCATGCCCCCTCCTCCGCACGCGGCAAGCCGGGACAAACCGCGATGCCGCCTAATGCCTGGGCTTCAATCCCTCACGGCGATAGGTATTATTCGGATTCCACAGCATCCACCCGTCACTGCCGAACGCCTCGGCAGCGTCGATCTGGCTCCTGATTTCCGCGCCGCCGAACGGCTTTCCGCCGAAGGCATAGTCGCGGAACGCCTGCAGCCAGGGCCGGAACCGCAGCGGGGACTTCCTGGTCCGGCGCCGCGCCTGCTCCAGCGTGTTGCGCACCACTTCGCCGGGATGTGCCACCGGATCCAGGTAGCCGGGTATGCCGAACTGGAAGCTGGAGGGATAGAGCATGGGAGACAGATAGTCCAGCACCGCGCCCAGGTATTCCATTTGCTGGCCGATGAAGGTGTCATTCCGGTTCCACGGCACATAGCCGAAAAAATCCGCCGCGAGGAAGACGTTGTAGGGCGCCAGTCTTCTTCGCGCATGCAGCAGGAAGCCGGTGATCGCGGCGACCCGGTTTGTCTGCGTGTTGGGCTGGCTGTAGGCGAGCCCCGGCGCGTCGGGAAAGCGCACGTAGTCGAACTGGATTTCGTCGAAGCCGGCGCGCGCCGCCTCGACGGCGATGTCTATGTTGTAATCCCACACCACCCGCGCGAAAGGATCGCTCCAGGCGAGCCGCTCCCGGTCCTTGAACAGCGCTCCGCCGGCGGTCTTCAAGGCAAGCTCGGGCCGGGCCGTGGCCAGCGGGTCGTCCTTGAACACGACGATGCGCGCAATCAGGTAGATGCGCCGCGCATGCAGGCCGCGCACCAGTGCATTGACGTCGCGGATGGTGATGACCTTCTGCGCGCCGACCTCGGCCGCCAGCGGCGTGTCGCTCTTGAAGGCGACCAGGCCGCGGTCGCCCTTGACGTCGATGACCAGGGCATTGAGTTCGGTGTCGCGGATGAGATCGAGCGCAGAGTCGCGCAGCCGCTTGTCGCCGATGCCATAGAACGACAAGTACAGCGCCTTGGGCCTGAATGGCCTGAGCGCGACCGCCCCGTCGTTGCCGATCGCGCTGGCCGGGGCTTCCGCGCGCCAATAGCCGTAGGCCCTGACGCGCAGCGTGCCCCCAAAGCCGTAAATCCTGAACCGGCCGTCTTCGCCGGTGCGCGCGACCGTATCGCCTAGGGTCACGAATGCATCCCCGACCGGGGCTCCGCTCAAGGCGTCGATGACCCGGCCGCTGTAATAGGGCGTGATCTCGGATCCGCCGCTCATGGCCGCGGCCAGCAGAAGGAAGCCGGAAACGAGACCCCTAATTCGGCGCACGTCCCGCCCCTGCAGGAGACTCGCGCCCGCCCCCGGGCCGGGCCCGCTCCAGCAGGCTCGCGAACAGCCTGCCCTGTATCCGGTTGCTCATCAGGTAGCGCGGCAGCGCCAGCAGGTCATCGGTTCGGCCCGCGGGCCGATTGCCCAGGGCGAAGGCCGCGACATACCCCGCCTGCTGCGCACTGCGCATGAGCTGGCGGTCGTAAAGGCCGAAAGGCCAGGCCAGCATGTCCACCCGGCCGCCCAACTGCCGCTCCAGCCCGGCCTTGGACCCCGCCAGTTGCTCCTGGACGAAGCGTTCGTAGGCGGCCGCCGCCAGCTTCCTTCGTTCCACGTTGAAATCGGGGTGCCAGTAGGTGTGCGACTCGATGTCCACCAGGCCGCTGTCCCGCATCTCCCGCAGCTGCGCCCAGGTCAGGGCATAGCTCGCGTTGGAGATAGCGGAAGGATAGATGAACAGGGTGACCGGGATGCGCTCGCGCACGATGAGCGGGAACAGATCGGTGAACACCGACTTGTGCCCGTCGTCCACGGTGATCGCCACGGAGCGCTCGGGCGGCGCCGGTCCCGCCCCCGCGAGATACTCGACCAGGCGGCGCAGGGGCATGACGGCATAGCCATGCGCCTTGAGATACGCAAGGTGGGAGGCAAAGACCGAGGTCTTGACCGTCATGCTGTCCGTCACCGCGGGGCCAAAGCGGTGATAGCAGAGAATGGGCACGCGCACGCTCTCCCGCTCCGAGGCGCGCGCCCACCCGCCCGGCGCGATGGGCAGCAAGATCAACAGAAGCAGAAAGGCATTCCGCATATGTTCCGCACCCATCCGGCAGGGGATGCCTGGCAATGTAGCCGGTCGCGGCACGGGCAAGAATACCGGGCCTGAGGTATCGCGGCCGAGAGAATCGGGTACCCCGCGCGCAGCCCTTCACATTGGGCGCGCAAAAAAACAGGCGGCTTGCGCCGCCTGTTGATTGTTGCAGTCGCTATGCTGCGGATCGGCTCTTACTTCTCGTATGCGCCCATGCTGATGCCAGCCGCGCCGGCGTTGCCCGGGGCGAGGGTGAGCACCGGGTGCGCGCGTTGAGACCACCCGCTTGTCGCTTCACCCATATGCCGTCGGCGCTCCGCGACGGGGAGCCGATGCCTCGACCGTCCCAGGAGCTTGACTTGTATCCCGAATCCATAGTATTTTGCTCAACAATACTTGGAACAAGGTTGTTCACGCACACAACTGTTAAGGGCAAACCTGCCGAAAGGCAGGGACGCAAAATCACCGGTCTAAGGGGCGCAGGCTCTATGACAGCGGGATCGCCAGCCAAAACGCCGGCAGTTCGCCTGCCCGGCACGCAAGCAGATGCTCGGCATACCCCGCTTCATTCAAAGGCTCCAGCGACCGGGAGGCTCCGCCGGTTTGCGCGCAACCCTGGACCGAGAATGTTGCGCCCGCGTTTGGGCTGAACATGTATTTCGCATAAATGAATTGCGCCGTTTGCGGCCTTCACTTAGGATGGTGGAAGTCGAGAGCACAAACCGCAGGTGAGTGCCCGGCAGCATAACGAGGAGGTATCGACAGTGCCGTTAGATCCAGCAGCCCAGCCCGCCGAAAAGGGAGATGCCGTTTTTTCGCCCGCGGATTATTTCCTCGGCATTGCGCAGCGCCTCATTGCCAAGGGGGAGAATGCGCGCATCGTTTCGCCATGGAAGGGAGAAGTCTCAATCTACCCCGGGCAGCATGAGTTCTCCGCGGAAATTCCCGACTGGGCCGAATTCTTCAGTGCGCCCGCCACGCAATTCGAGATCACGCCGCTGGGTGCGTCCGCCGCGCCGCAGGCACCCGCCTACGGCAGGAACATCTCCGAGCTGTTGTGGCAGGCCGCTTTCCATGCCTCGCAGGGCCGCCTGGTGGAAGGCACCTCAAAATACGATGTCGTGCAGTTCCGCAACTGGCCCAACCTGTCCCGCCTGTCGAAGACTGGCAACACGGCGCGCATCTGCGCCCTGCTCACGCGCCACGCCACCACCATCATGCTCGTGCACCGCCAGCTAGACGTGGACCGGGAAGAGGTTTACCGGGTGTACAGCGCCGCCCACGCCGCAGGCATCGCAACGCTGGTCAGCCGCAATCCGCAGGGTGCCGCCTTCGACGGCGGCGCGCCCGACGAAGCGGCGGCAACTGCCGAGGGACGCAGCCTGCTGCGCTCCCTGTTCTCCAAGATTTCGGGACTCTAGCATCATGGAACACAAGATCATTTTTGCAGGCCCGGTTGGTTCCGGCAAGACCACTTCGATCAGTTCGGTCAGCGACATCATGGTGGTCGGCACCGAAGCCAAGGCTTCCGACGAAGTTGCGCAGCGCAAGGCGAACACCACCGTCGCCATGGACTACGGCGTGCTCAACCTCGAAGGCGGCAAGAAGGTCCACCTGTACGGCACGCCCGGCCAGGACCGGTTCGACTTCATGTGGGAGATCCTGAGCGAAGGCGCGATGGGTTTCGTGATCCTGATCGACAGTGTGCGCCCCGATCCGCTGGGTGACCTGGAAACCTATCTGAAGGCCTTTTCCAAATCGCTGGCCAAGTGCGGCAATGCGGTGGTGATCGGCGTGACCCGCACCGAGCTCAACCGCCAGTCCGACCTGCTGGAGCGCTTCCACGAGCGCCTCAAGTCCTTCAATCTCAATGTTCCGGTATTCGAGGTGGACGGCCGGCAGCGCGAGGATGTGAAGCAGCTGCTGCTGGCGCTGCTGGCGCTCATCGATCCCACCACATCGCGCGCGAGGGCGGCATAGGCATGGACACGGCAACCGCAGTTTCCGACGCACCGGACATCGAACGCCGCCGGCGCCCGCGCGCGCCGGACGTGACCGTCCCGGCCGTGCCCGGCGCCCTGCTGGAACTGCACGGATTCGGCGTCGCCTTCGGCAAGAAGGTCGTGCTGTGCGAAATTTCCCTGGCCATCCCGGAGAAAGGCGCGGTGGTGCTGCTGGGGCCGGCCGGCACGGGCAAATCCACGCTGCTGCGCACGCTGGCCGGGCTGAGTTCGGCCAACCCTTCGTTCCGCTCGTGGGGCAGCGCGTTCTATCGCGGCGCGCCCCTGCAAAGCGGCGGGGAGCGCCCCGAGCTGGTGGGCCAGAGTGCGCAGCTGATGATGTCCTCGGTGCTCGAGAACGTCGTGATCAACCTGCCGGAGCGCACCCAGCTCACGCGCATGGCGCAGCGCGATTTGGCGCAGCGCCTGCTGGCGCATGCCGGCCTGCCCGAACTGTGCGACATGCTCGACACTCCGGTCATCAACCTGACGCTGGCGCAGCAGCGGCATCTTGCGATCCTGCGCCTGGCCGCCGCGGGCCCGCGCCTGTTGTGCGTGGACGAGCCCACCACCGGCCTGACCGAGGACGAATCCGCCAGACTGCTCGCCTACCTGCGCGAGGAATCGACCCGCCGCGCGCTGCTGGTAGTGCTGCATAACCAGCGCCACGCCCGCCTGCTCGGCGGCGAGGCCATATTGATGGCCGGCGGCTACATTCAGGAACACCAGGCCATCCCGGAGATATTCGCCAGCCCGGTTTCTGCGGCAGCCCGCGAGTTCGCCCGCAGCGGCACCTGCACCGTAGCCAGCCCGGGCGCGGATCCTGCCGACCTCGACGAGTCGGTGCCTCCCCCGCCGCCCCTGCCGAAGGCCGCGCTGAATTTCTCCGGCGCCGCCACCGGACCCCGCGGCTTTCTCTGGCTGGAACAGGGAAGGCTCGCCGGCACCCCGGTGCCGGGCGTGTATTTCGACATGGAGTACGACCTCAAGGCGCTGAAGCGCGTCGGCGTGACCACGCTCGTCACGCTGACCGAACAGCCGCTGGATCAGGCGCGGCTCGCCCCGTTCGGCCTCAAGAGCGTATGGGAGCCGGTGCCGGACATGCAGGCGCCCACCCTCGAACAGGGCGTGCGCCTGTGCCGGCGCATCGACGAACTGCTGGACAGCGGCGAGGTGATAGCCGTGCACTGCCGCGCCGGCCTCGGCCGCACCGGCACGGTGCTCGCCGCGCACCTGATCTGGCGGGGGCACGCGGCCCTGGATGCGCTGGAACACGTGCGCAGCATCGAGCCGCGCTGGGTGCAGTCCCAGGCGCAGGTGGAGTTTCTGGAAGCCTTCGCGCCCGCCGCCGCGACCGCGCGCCGCGATGCGGGCACGGGAAGCCGGACGGCGGCGGCGTAGCGTTTTTCGGAGGGCAGCCCGTGCACCACGGGCTTTTTGTGCAACTTGAAAAAAGGGAGGATGCGTCATCATGGCCGACAATTTGAGCAGTGCATTGCAGAGCTCGATCAGCAATATCCCGGAATGCCTGGCAGCGGGCTACATCGATCTTTCCAGCGGCATGCTGCTGGGCATCAAGTCGGTGGATTCGCAACCCCCCGAGGTGGTCGAGCTGCTTGCCGCCGCCACGGCAGACCTGTTCCAGGGCGCAAACGTCAGGATGATCGAGAACATTTTCAAGAAGGCGCGGGGACTGAAGGAGGACGGCCATCACTACTTCCAGGAGTTCATCGTCAACAGCGAAAACCTGATTCACGTATTCATCCGCGGCAAGAACGAAGAGCATGTATCGTGCTTCGTCTGCCGCAAGTCGGCCAACCTCGGCATGGTGCTCACCAAGGCGCGTAGCGCCATGTCCGCGCTGGACGCGGCCGTCTAGGTGCGCACATCGAGGATGCGCACGCTGCCCTGGCGGCAAGGTCTTGACCCCGGGCGTTTTTGAACCGGGATTTTTTTGAAACGCAGGCTTTTTGAACGATTTACCACGGAGACATCATCATGGCTGACCTGAACAACTCGCTGCAAACCGCAATCGCTTCCATTCCAGAATGCCTGGCTGCAGGCTACATCGACCTCGCCAGCGGCATGCTGCTCGGGATCAAGTCGGTCGATTCGCAGCCCACCGAAGTGGTCGAACTGCTGGCCGCCGCCACCGCCGACCTCTACCAGGGCCCCAACGTCAGGCTGATCGAAACCATCTTCAAGAAGGCGCGCGGGCTGAAGGACGACAACCACCACTATTTCCAGGAATTCATCGTCAACAGCGACAACCTGATCCACATCTTCCTGCGCGGAAAGAACCAGGAACAGGTCGCGTGCTTCGTGTGCCGCAAGTCGGCCAACCTCGGCATGGCTCTCACCAAATCGCGCAGCGCCATGCCCGCGCTGGAAGCAGCCCTGTAACCTGCAGCGCGCGCAAACATGCCCGGCACCGCACGTGCCGGGCATGCCCCGATGCCGCCCCGTTGAGAGATGTGTATAATCCAATTCACATAACGAGAGGGGTGCATTGCCATGTCAGACGGTATTAAACCAAAAAGCGATGCGCGCGCGTCCGCGTTGCGCTCGGTGCTGCGTGAACTGAACGCATCTTCCACCGACATCGAGGCCTCCGCCTGCATTTCCAGCGACGGCTACACCATGGCCGCGGTGCTGGGCGACGGCGTGGATCCGGACCGCTTCGGTGCGATGTGCGCGTCGCTGCTGGCGCTGGCGCACCGCGCAGCCCAGGAAATCCAGCGCGGCACCCTGAAGCTGGTGCTGGTCGAGGGCGAACAGGGCGTCATGCTGCTGGTGCAGGCCGGCGCCGATGCCATCCTGGCGGTGGCGGCCAAGCCCAGCAAGAATCTGGGCATGATCTTCCTGGATTCGAAGAAAGTCGCACAGAAACTGCTGGGCGTGCTCGAAACGCTCAAGTAACCGCCTGACGCAGTTCTGGCATTGCGGCGGGCGATTGACATCAAGGGAGCCTGATCCATGCCGACGCTGAAGTACCAGGGGCGCGAAGTCCGTTCGCGCGAGGGAGAAACGGTCCTCGACGCCTTCCTGCGCCAGGGCATCAGCATTCCCTTTTCCTGCCGCAACGGCATCTGCCACGTATGCATGCAGCGCTGCACCGAGGGCGCCATTCCGCCGGTGGCGCAGAACGGCCTGAGCCGGGACATGCACGGCCAAGGCTATTTCCTGGCGTGCCGCTGCGTCCCGCTGGGCGACATGGAGATTGCGCCGCCCTCGGACCTGTACACGACCACCATCGTGCACAGCAAGGAAATGCTGTCGCCCTACGTGTGCAGGCTGCTGATCGAGCCGGCCTCGACCATGGTGTATCGCGCCGGGCAATTCATCAACCTGCGCCGCCCCCAGGACGGCCTTACCCGCAGCTACTCGCTGGCCAGCCTGCCGGAGCAGGATTATTTCCTGGAGATCCATGTGCTGCGCAAGACCGGCGGCGCCATGAGCAACTGGATACTGGACGAACTGCAGCCCGGCGACCCGGTGGACATCCAGGGTCCGAGCGGCGAATGCCATTACCGGCCGGAAGTGATGGGCCAGCCCCTGCTGCTGGCCGGCACCGGCACCGGGCTGGCCCCGCTCTACGGCATCGTGCGCGAAGCGCTGCACTACCGGCACCGCGGCGACATCCACCTCTATCACGGCGGGCGCGACGCAGACCGCTTCTACCTGCGCAACGAGCTGCGCGCGCTGGAACAGCAGCACCCCAATTTCCACTACCACGAATGCATGTCGGGAATCCAGCCCCCGCCGGAAGGCGTGCATGCCGGGCGCGTGCACGAAATCGCCTTCTCCCGCCACCCGGACCTGCACGGCTGGCACGTATTCCTCGCCGGCCTCGCCGAAATGGTGGACGCCGGCGAACGGCTGGCGGTCAAGCACGGCGCCGCCGCGGACGCGATTCACAGTGACGCCTTCGCCCTGCGCGACCTGCGCAAGGAGCCGCGCGGCGAGCCTAAGCCCGCCCCCGCGCCCGCGCCTGCCGGAGACCGTCCCAAGTACCCGCCGCCCGACCCCGAACTGTGGGCCGCGCTGGGCGAGGGCGAGCTGCTGCACGAGGTACTGCGCGACTTCTACGGCCGCGTATTCCAGGACGAGCGCCTCGCCTCGTTCTTCGACGGCTTCACCCGGCAGCGCCTGATCGAAAAGCAGTTCCTGTTCATGCGCCAGATCATCACCGGCGAAAAAATCTACTTCGGCGACCAGCCGCGCAACACCCACCACTGGATGGTGATCTCGAACGACCTGTTCGACTACCGCGAGCACATCATGACCGACTGCCTGCGCCGCGCCGGCCTGCCCGAGGACATGGTGCAGCGCTTCAACGCCATCGAGGAATACTACCGCGAAGATGTCGTGAAAGACGCCCCCTTCCCCAAGAAGATCGGCGAAGTGGAAATGCCGCTGGAAGGATTCAACGAGCTGGTGATGGACGTGGGGACACTGTGCGATGCCTGCCAGCGGGAGGTTGCCGCAGGGGAGAAGGTGATTTATCACGTGCGGCTGGGGAAGATTTATTGTTCGGATTGCAGCAGGCCGCATGAGCATGCGGTGGCGGCGTAGCCCGAGGGCCCGCGCCGTCATTCCGGCGCAGGCCGGAATCCAGCGACTAAACAAGACCGCGAAGCGACGTATACCTTCCTGAGTGGCTCAGTAGCGCTCGCCGCTTAGCACCTGGGGCGGCCCGGCATGCCGAAAAAAGCACACCCCGGTGCGCCGCACAGGGGAAGAAAAGACAGAGGTGTCGTGTGCGCTGCGCGCACGGCTCTACTATTGTCACCAGTGTAGCCGTGCTACGCTGGCGTTCACAAGGAGGCTGGAAATGAAGACTCTCAGAATCATGGCGGTGCTGCTTGCCCTTGTTCTGGCTGGATGCGGCAAGCCGGTACCGGCGGACAAGGCGGCTTACGTCGGCGAATGGCGCGAAAAGACCATGTACCTGCTCATCACGCAGGACGGCTCCGTAGCCTACCAGCGGCTCAAGGGCGGAACCACCGTTTCGGTGAACGGCCCCCTGCAGGAATTTGTCGGCGACAGTTTCAATGTCGGCATTGGGCCGATGAGAACGACCTTCAACGTGAGCAAACCTCCGCACCAGGTAAACGGCCGGTGGAAAATGGTGGTTGACGACGTCGAACTCACCAAAACAGCAGAATGACATCGGGAGCGATAAGCGTAATGCGGCACCCTGCACCGTCATTCCGGCGCAGGCCGGAATCCAGCGACTAAACAAGGCCGCGAAGCGACGTATGCCTTCCTGTGCGGCGCGGTAGCGCTCGCTGCTTAGCGCCGGGGGTTGACCGGCATGCCGATCACTTTTTTTGCACAAGAAAAGGAACTTGCTGCCGGGCAACCCCCGGCGCTAATCTTCGGGCTCCGCCGAGCTTTCAGGAAAGCAAAAGCATACGTCGCTGCGCGGCCTATTCAACCGCTGGATTCCGGCCTGCGCCGGAATGACGGAGGACTTCCCGGCACCCTCCAAGCACAGCCAGCCCAATGATCAGACACCCCCTCAAAAACGAACGGGGCAGCCGAAACTGCGGCTGCCCCGTCCATCGCGCGTTGCACGCGCCTTCAGCTACTGCAACTGCAGCGTGTACGCGGTGTTCGCCCCCCACGCCATGGCCTCGGTGGCCTGGATGTAATAGGTGCCGCCGGTCGCCGGGGCGGTCCAGGTGATCACGTTCAGCTTGCCGCCCTGGGCGGAGCTGCCCCAGGCGACAATGTTGGCGTTCGAGTCATACAGCGTCACGTTCACGTTCGCCGCCGAGCCGACGTTGGTTCCGGTGATCGTGTACTTGGTGTTCGCCACGGCAGTGAATTTCACCCAGTCGTGCCCGTCCTCGCAGTGGTTGTGCGACTGCGCCGCGGCGCCCGCTGTGATCGGCTGCGCCGCGGTGTACACGTCGTCCGGCTCGTAGGCATCCTCCGTGCACTGGGTCACGCCCAGGGTATAGCCGGTGTTGAGGCCGCTCGATATGGGGACGAGCTGAATGTAATACTGGGTGCCGGCCGTGGCCATCCAGGAGGCGTAGTTGCTGAAGCCGGGGAGCGAGTCCTTCAGCGTCACGGGGGTCACGCCGTCGCTCTGCAGGATGGTGATGTTCGGCGCGAACGCGCCGAAAGGCGCCACCGAGGACACGACGTACGCTCCGCTCGCTGTCGGGGTGAAGCTGACCAGGTCCAGGCTGTCGTCGCAGTTGTTGCGCGACTGGGGCGTGCCTGCCGTGATGGCCTTCGCGGTGGCGATGCTGTCATCGTCCTCGTAGGCATCGACTGCACACGGCGGCGCCACCACGGTGATCGGGAGCGGCGTGCTGGTGTTGTTGGTCTTGTCGGTTTCCGCAATCGCGTTCGTGGGGTCGGCGATGGCCGCGATGTAGTACGTCCCCGGTGTGGTGGTGTACGCGAAGTGCGCGCTGTACCAGGCCTGGTTGGAAGGCGGCCACGGGCTGCCGGGCGAGGCCGCCACGCCGCTGGCCACATTGCGGGTGGCGGCCAGTGTGCTCGCCGCCGTCACCGCACTGCTGGACGAAAAATAGACGCCCACGTTGAACGCCCCGGCCGCAGTGTAGCCGTAGTTCGACACCGTGTCGGTGACAGCGAGGAAGTCGCCCGCCGTCACCGTGGTGGTGGTCTGCGTCTGGAAGGTCTCGGTCAGGTCCGGCAGGTTCAGGTTCACGCGCAGGGTGTAATCGGTGCCCGCGCCCATGGCGTCGGAAGCCAGCACGTAGTAGGTTCCCGTTGTAGGCGCCGTCCAGGTGATGGAGTTGGTGGTGGTGCCGGCGGCCGGCAGCAGCACCGTTGCGCCGGTGGTGTCGTACAGCTGGATGGTCGGGTTCGCACTGCCTCCGACCGGCAACGCCATGATCGAGTAGCTGGTGCCGGCCGTGGCGCTGAACGATACCCAGTCCGTGGTATCCAGGCAGTGGTTGTGCGCCTGCGGCGTGGCGCCCACGACGATGGGCTTGGCCTGGGCCGGCGCGTTGTCCGGCTCGTAGCTGTCGTCGGTGCAGCTCGCGCTGATCACGCTGAACGGCTGCCCGGTCGAGACGTTATTCACCGTCGCGTATTCATTCACCGGGTTCGCAGTCCCGGTCGGGTTCACCACCGCGAACAGGTAGTAGCTGCCGACGGCCGTTGTGGCGGGTATGGTGACGGTTCCTGTCGTATACGGCGAGTACGAGCCCACGGTGAGGCCGCCGGTGAAAGTCTGCGTGCCCAGGTAGATGGCACTGGCGGCGTTGAACGTGGCCGTGGTGGAGAGATAGTACGCGACGTCGTACTTGGCCGTGGTGGCCACGTCGGCGAAGCCCTGGTTGCGCACGGTCCCCCATACGCTGATCTGCCCGCCCACGGGGCCGCTGCCCGCGGAATAGAGGCCCGTCACGATGAGGTCGGGCCGCAAGTCGCCGAGATTCATGTTGTAGTCGGTGCCGGGGCCGGCGTCGTACAGCCCCATCATCGGCACCACGCTCGCATAGAAGGTTCCGGACTTGGGGGCGACCCAAGTGAGGCGCGAGTCGCTGAAATCCAGGCCTATCCCACCCGTCGCGAGCGGCGTCACGCCGTCGGTGTCGTACAGGACGATTTGCGTCCAGCCCGAGAGGCCGACCTGGCTGGTGGACAGGGTATAGGTCTGGCCGGAAGTCGCGGCGAAGCTCACCCAGTCCGCGGTGCCGTTGCAGTGGTTGTGCGCCTGGGGCGCGCCGATCGTGATGGCATGCGCTGCCCCGGCGCTGTTGTCGGGTTCGTAGGTATCGTTGGTGCAGGTGCTGCCGCCGCTCAGGGCAAATGTCTGCGAGGCGACGTTGTTCGCCATGTTTGCATCCCCGGTGTAGGGAACATATGCGCCCATGTAGTAGGTGCCATTGGGGACGTTGCTCGGCAAGCTGCTGATCGGCACCGTGATGGTGGTGGACTGGCCGGGGTTAAGAATGGCCATGCTTATGCCCAGGTTGAGCATGGTGCCGTCCGCGACGATGTTGCTGGTTGGGGAGAGCATGATTTCGGCGCCGATTCCGGCCGCCGGTGCCGTACCCACGTTGGTGACGGTGACCGTCACCGAGTACGCACTGCTGACGGGGCCGCCGCTGGGCAGGCCGGTGAAAGCCGTGATCGCCAGATCGGGAACGGGCGTGCCGCCGGTTCCGCCGGTTCCGCCGCCGATACCTCCCCCCCCACCTCCGCCTCCGCAGCTGGCAAGTGCAAACGCCAGCGTCACAGCGGTAACATACGTCCGAATTAGAGCGAGTACATTCTTCATTCTTATTTCCTCCCGTTAATCCTGCTCAAGCCGATGCCGCCCGAGACCCGAAGGCTTCCGGCGCGGGCAAATGCAGGCAACGCCGTTTGGCGCAATGTCCCGCCCCGCAACAGGCCCGCCACATTCCCCCTAGGCGCGCCTGGTACAACCCCTGAGCCTCGCGGCATTCTCAGGGGCCGGTCCCGGCCTGTCAAGCGGGAGGCCTGAAATTGCGCCGTCGCGTCGCCAATCTGCAACGAAGTATGCATATTGCATAGAATCACCCCCCGCCCCGCGCAACTCCGGGGGCCGCCTGACCCGCCCCATAGCAGGGCACGATATAATGAATAGTGAGCATCTTCGGCGACGCCGGGATCCAGTGGCTTCAAAGGACTGGGCACCGGCCTCCGTTGGTGCGACGTGTTGGTGTTCTACTAAATCAATAACTTGCGCATCGCCATATGCCTGCCATCCGCCCCCTCCCCGACCTCCTGATTAACCAGATCGCCGCCGGCGAGGTGATCGAGCGCCCCGCTTCCGCGCTGAAGGAGCTGATGGAGAACAGCCTGGACGCGGGCGCCACCGAAATCGCCGTGCAGCTCGAAAACGGTGGCGTCAAGCTGTTGCGCGTGCGCGACGACGGCTGCGGCATCCCGAAGGAGGAGTTGCCCTACGCCCTGATGCGCCACGCCACCAGCAAGATCGCCTCGCTGGACGACCTGCAGCGCGTGGCCTCCATGGGCTTTCGCGGCGAGGCGCTGGCGAGCATGGCGGCGGTGGCGCAGGTGACGCTCACCAGCCGCGATGGCCACGCCGCGCATGCCTGGCAGATCGAGGCGGCGGACGGCAGGCAGGGCGAGCCCGTGCCTGCGGCGCACGCGCACGGCACCAGCGTGGAGATGCGCGAGTTGTATTTCAACACGCCGGCGCGGCGCAAGTTCCTGAAGAGCGAATCCACCGAGTTTGCCTGGTGCGAGGAGGCGTTCAAGCGCATCGCGCTGTCGCGCCCGGATGTCGCCTTCACCCTGCAGCACAACGGGCGCGCGGTGTGGCAACTCCCCGCCTCCCCTCTCCCGCGCGCGGGAGAGGGGCCGGGGGAGAGGGCGCGCCCGCTGCAGCAGCGCATCGCGGCCCTGCTCGGCGATGAGTTTTCGCAGCATGCCGCCACCGTGAATCGCCAGGCAGCCGGCCTGCACCTCTACGGCATGGCCGCGCTGCCCGCCTACTCCCGCGCCACGCGCGACGCACAGTTCTTCTTCGTGAACGGCCGCTTCGTGCGCGACAAGGTGCTCTCCCACGCCGTGCGCCAGGCCTACCAGGACATTTTGCACAGCCAGCGCCACCCCGCCTTCGTGCTGTTCCTCGACATGCCGCCGGAGGGCGTGGACGTGAACGTGCATCCGGCCAAGAGCGAGGTGCGCTTCCGCGAGAGCCAGGCGATACACCAGTTCGTGTTCCACGTGCTGCAGGAGGCGCTCGGCACGCCAATGCAGGGGGATGCACCATCGGATTTGTCATTCCGGCGGAAGCCGGAATCCGGTTTTTCGATAAACGCGCTGGATTCCGGCCTCCGCCGGAATGACGAAGGTGTTAGCGTTCAGCAGCGAAGCATTCCGTTCAGCGCCGCCCAACCCCGGGCTGCGTACAATTTATGGGAAGAGGCCGCCGTCATTCGGGATGGGGGATCCGCGCCGGGCATCGAGCACGGAGTGCACGCGGACGCGCATCCTTTGGGGTTTGCTATCGGGCAGTTATCGAGCATCTACATCCTCGCGCAGAACCAGCACGGCCTCGTGGTGGTGGACATGCACGCCGGGCACGAGCGCATCGTGTACGAAAGGCTGAAGGCGGCGCTGGATGCGCAGCAGCTGCCGATGCAGCCGCTGCTGGTGCCCATCAGCTTTGCCGCCGATGCGCTGGACGCCGCCACTGCCGAGGAGGAGCGCGCCACGCTGCAGCAGCTCGGCTTCGACATCGCCCCGCTCTCCCCCACCCAGCTTGCCGTGCGCGCCATGCCCGCATTGCTCAAGCAGGCCCATGCCGAGGCTGCTGCCCGCGATGTGCTGCGCGAACTGCGCGAATACGGCGCCTCGCGCGCGCTCACCGAGCGGCGCAACGAGCTGCTCGCGACGCTGGCCTGCCATTCCGCGGTGCGCGCCAACCAGCAACTCACCCTTCCCGAGATGAACGGCATCCTGCGCGACATGGAGCGCACCGAACGCGCCGACCAGTGCAACCACGGCCGGCCCACCTGGTTCCAGGTTACGCTGGCGGAACTGGATGCGATGTTCATGCGCGGAAAGTGAGCGCATGAACTCCACGCTGCGCATCGCCTTCGCCAGCTTCATCGGCACCGCCATCGAGTTCTACGATTTCTACATCTACGGCCTGGCGGTGGCGATGGTGATCGGCCCGGTGTTCTTTCCTGCATCCGACCCTTCCGCGCAAAAGCTCAATGCCTTCCTCACCTTCGGCATCGCCTTCCTGGCGCGCCCCTTTGGCGCGCTGCTGTTCGGCCATTTCGGCGACAGGATAGGCAGGAAAGCGACCCTGGTCGCATCGCTGCTGGTGATGGGCATCTCCACCATGCTGATCGGCGTGCTGCCGGGCTACGAGCTTGCGGGGTGGCTGGCACCCGCGCTGCTGTGCCTGCTGCGCTTCGGGCAGGGACTGGGCCTGGGCGGCGAATGGGGCGGCGCCGCCCTGCTGGCGGCGGAATATGCCCCGCCCGGAAAGCGCGGCTGGTTCGGCATGTTCCCGCAGCTGGGGCCGCCGGCCGGCTTCCTGTTTGCCGTGGGCGGCTTCCTGCTGCTGGCCAACTGGCTCGACGACGCGCAGTTCCGCGCCTGGGGCTGGCGCCTCCCCTTCCTCGCCAGCGCGGCACTGGTGATGGTGGGCCTGTATGTGCGGATGCGGCTGGCGGAGACGCCGGTGTTCGCCAGGGCGTTGCAGACGCGCCAGCCGGCCAGGCTGCCGCTGGCGCAGCTGCTGTCGCACCATCTGCTTCCGCTGGTGCAGGGTGCGCTGCTGATGGTGGTGTGCTATGCGCTGTTCTACATCGCCACGGTGTTTGCGCTGAGCTATGGGGTGGCCGCGCTGCACATCCCGCGTCCGCAGTTCCTCGGCATGTTGTGCGTCGCGGTGCTGTTCATGGCGGCCGCGACGCCTCTCTCCGCCTGGGCGGGCGACCGCTACGGGCGCCGCCCGGTGTTGCTCGCGGCGGGAAGCGCTGCGCTTTTCTCGGGATTCTTGATGCAGCCGCTGTTGGGCAGCGGCTCGGTGCCGCTGATCACCCTGTTCCTGTGCCTCGAACTGTTCCTGATGGGCGCCACCTTTGCGCCGATGGGCGCGCTGCTGCCCGAGCTCTTCCCCACCGCCGTGCGCTACACCGGCGCCGGCGCGGCGTACAACCTGGGCGGCATACTGGGCGCGTCGCTCGCGCCCTATGCCGCGCAGCAACTGGCGCTGCAAGGCGGGCTGGCCTGGGTCGGCGGCTACATCTCCGTTGCCGCGGCGATCAGCCTGGGTGCGGCATACTGGGTGACGGAAACGCGCGACAAGGAACTGGCCTAGTGCCTGCAGGGTCGACATGAGCCATCTTCCTCCGGCGATCTTCCTGATGGGCCCCACCGCCAGCGGCAAGACACAGGTGGCGGTCGAGCTGGTCGAATGCCTGCCGCTGGAGATCATCAGCGTGGATTCGGCGCTGGTGTACCGCGACATGGACATCGGCACCGCCAAGCCGGATGCCGCCACGCTGGCCCGGGCTCCGCATCACCTGATCGACATCATGGACCCCACCGGGGCCTACTCCGCCGCCGCCTTCCGCCGCGATGCGCTGCAGCTGATGCGGGAGATTACCGAACGCGGCAGGATCCCGCTCCTGGCGGGCGGCACCATGCTGTATTTCAAGGCGCTGCGCGAGGGGCTCTCCGACCTGCCCGAATCCGATCCCGCCGTGCGCGCCGCGCTCAACGCGGAGATTGCGCACCACGGCATCGAGCACCTCCATCGGCAGCTGGCGGAAGTGGATGCGGAAACCGCCGCCCGCCTGCAGCCCGCCGACACCCAGCGCATCCAGCGCGCGATGGAAATCTTCCGCATCGCCGGCCAGCCGATGTCCGCGCTGCTGAAACGGCATGCCCACGAAGCGCTGCCCTACCGCATCGTGCCCATCGCCCTCGTCCCCTCCGACCGCGGGCAACTCCACGCGCGCATCGCCGCGCGCTTCACGGCCATGCTGGAGCGCGGGCTGGTGGACGAGTTGCGCCGCTTGCGCCGGAACTATGCGCTCAACGCCGACATGACTTCCATGCGCTGCGTGGGCTACCGCCAGGCCTGGCAGTTCCTCGAAGGTGAGATCAACGAGGCTGAATTGCGGGAGACCGGCATCGCCGCCACCCGGCAACTGGCAAAGCGCCAGCTCACCTGGCTGCGCGCGATGCCGGACAACATCGAGGTGGATTGCCTGGCAACCGGGCTCGGCAAGATTGTGCTCAGTGAAGTAAGCCGGGTTGTGCTGGCATGAAGCTGGCCGCGCCGGCGGAAGATCACGCCTTCTGGCGCTCGAACGGCCCCGGACCCGCACCAGCCTGCCACCGGATTAGCTGAACCGCTCAGCTCCCGGCAGTTCGGCCCGCTCGCCCCGGAGAGCCCCACCCGAACGGTTGTCCGTCATACCTGATCCAAGGCATTGGATACGCGTCCGGAATAGCGGATAATGGCGCTCTGATCCACCCGTTTGGTATGAGCCAGGTTGCCCGTACCCCTCCCGCTCCACCGAGCTGCCGGAGCAGGAGGCTGAATGCCAACGTTCGCACGCTTTGCGCGCTGCCGCGATCCGCGGCAAGAATGGAGCAGGAATGGCCATGGAATCCCGCCCTGACGCAATGACGGAACTGCGCATCCTCATGCTGGAGGACTCGCCGACCGACGCCGAGCTGATGGAGCGCGAAGTGCGCAAGGCCGGGATCCCGGTGCATGCCAAGCGCGTCGAGACGCAGGAGGAATTCGTTGCGGCGCTGGATACTTTCCGCCCCGACGTGGTGCTTTCCGATTACAAGCTGCCGAATTTCGACGGCCTCAGCGCGCTCAAGCTGGTGCGGCGCGACCATCCCGAAATCCCGGTCATCATCGTCACCGGCGCACTCCCGGACACCGATGCGGTTGAATTGCTCAACTCCGGCGCGCGCGACTACGTGCTGAAAGACAGGCTGGCGCGCCTGGCCCCCGCCATTCAGCATGTGCTTTCCGCCGAGAAGGGCATCCGTGCGCGCAAGGCGGCGGAGCATGCATTGCATGAGAGCTACTTCCAGGTGCAGCGGGCGCGCGACGAATGGAACGCCGCTTTCGACGCCATGCGCGACCTGGTGTTCTTCCACGACCACGACTGGCGCATCACGCGCTGCAACCGCGCCTATGCCATACGGGCCGGCCTGCCCTTCGAGGAAATCATCGGGCGCTACTACTGGGAGGTCTTTCCGAAAGGCAGCGGCCCGCTGGCATCCTGCGCCGCGGAAATCGAAGAGACGGCCGAGCGGAAGGAACAGGAAATACGGCTGCCTAGCGGCGAGACCTTCGTCTCGCGCAGTTTCTCGGCGCGCAACGCCGAGGGGCAGTATCTCTTTTCGGTGCATGTCATGGAGGACTTCTCGGAACGCAAGCGCACCGAGGAGTTGATACGCAAGAACAGCCAACTGCTGGAAACGGTATTCTCAAGCATCCACGTCATGGTGGCCTACCTCGATCGCGACTTCAATTTCATCAAGGTGAATAAGGCCTATGCCGCGGCGGACCAGCGCACTCCGGAGTTTTTCCCGGGCAAGAACCACTTCGAGCTGTATCCCAGCGATGAGCACCAGGCGATCTTCCGCAAGGTGGTGGAGAGCGGCGAGCCCGCCATCTATTATGCCCAGCCTTTCACCTACACCGGGCGCCCGGAACGCGGCGTCGGCTACCGGGACTGGCGGCTGGAGCCGATAAAAGGACTGTCCGGCCGGGTGGAAGGTTTGCTGTTCAGCGTACTGGACGTCACCGAGCAGACGCTCGCCGTGCGGAAGATAGAGGCCGCATCGAAGTATGCCCGCAGCCTGATCGAGGCGAGTCTCGACCCGCTGGTGACAATCAGCGCGGAAGGCAAGATAACCGATGTCAACGAAGCGACCGAGAAGGCGACCGGCAGGAGCCGCGCCGAGCTGATCGGGACGGACTTCTCCGATTATTTCACCGAGCCCGACAAGGCACGCACCGGCTATCGGCAGGCGTTCGCGGTAGGCTTCGTCACCGACTACCCGCTGGCCATCCGCCACCGCGACGGCCGCATCATGGATGTCCTCTACCACGCCACCGTCTACCGCGACGACGCAGGCCAGGTGATGGGAGTGTTCGCGGCTGCGCGCGATGTCACGGAGCGCAAGCTCGCCGAAGACAAATTGCGCCAGAGCGAGGCCAGCCTCGCCGAGGCGCAGCAATTGGCGCATATCGGAAACTGGAGCTGGGAGTTTGCGAGCAACACCGTCATCCGATCTCCGGAATACTGCCGCATCTACAATTTCGATCCCGCGCAGCAGGCCCTGACCTATGAGGAACAACTGAAGGTCTATACCGCCGAGAGCCAGGCACGGCTCGACGCGGCAGTGAAGCGGGCAATGGAGCACGGGGAGCCCTACGCGCTTGAGCTTGAACTGGCAAAGCCGGATATGGCGGGAAAGTGGATCTATGCGCGCGCTGAGGCCAAGCGCGACGCGCAGGGAAAGATCACCGGGCTGTACGGCACGTCCCAGGACATCACGGAGCGCAAGAAAAACGAGAGGGCGCTGCAGCAACTCAACCGCGCACTGAAGGCGCTGAGCGCCGGCAACCACTCGCTGGTGCATTCCCAGAGCGAACTGGAATTGATGCAGGGCATGTGCAGCGCCATCACGGATGGAAACAACTATCCGCTTGCCTGGGTGGGCACGGCGTTGCAGGACGAGAACAAGAGTATCAAGCCGGTGGCGGTGGCAGGCGCGGGACAGCGCTATGTAGATGAGCTACGTCTCACCTGGGCCGACGTGCCCCAAGGGCGCGGCCCGACCGGCACCGCGGTGCGGATCGGCCAGACCCAGATCTGCCAGGATTTCGGCGACGATCCGCGCATGGAACCATGGCGCGAGGCAGCGGCGAAATACGGCCTGGCTTCGAGCATTGCCCTGCCGCTGCGCGAAGGCGAAACGGTAACCGGGGTGCTGACGCTTTACGCGGCGGAACCGGGCGCGTTCGATCCCCAGGAAGTGGCGCTGCTGGAGGAAATGGCGGGTGACCTCAACTTCGGCCTTGCTGCTTTGCGCACCCGCACCGAGCGCGACCGGGCACTGACGGAGCGCCGCGCCTACGCCGACCAGCTGCGCGCCAGTCTGGAGGATGCATTACAAGCCATTTCCGCCACGGTGGAGATGCGCGACCCCTACACCGCCGGGCACCAGCGACGCGTGGCGGACATGGCGGCCGCGATCGCAAGGGAGATGAATCTTCCGGAAGAGCAGATCCGCGGCATCCACCTTGCGGGCATCGTGCATGATCTCGGAAAAATCCATGTTCCAGCCGAGATCCTGAGCAAGCCGGTGCAACTGACCGAAATCGAGTTCAGCCTGATCAAGATCCACCCGCAGGCAGGGCACGACATCCTGAAGGGCATTGCGTTTCCCTGGCCGATCGCCCAGGCGGTGCTGCAGCATCATGAACGCGCTGACGGATCGGGCTATCCGCAGGGGCTGACGGGCGATAGCATCCTCCTGGATGCGCGCATCCTGGCCGTGGCCGACGTGGTGGAGGCGATGGCCTCGCACCGGCCCTACCGCCCAGGGCTGGGCCTGGACGCCGCCTTGTCGGAAATCCGCGACAAGCGCGGCACCCAATACGACGCCTCGGTCGTGGACGCCTGCCTGAACCTGTTCGCGAACCGCGGCTATGAGCTGCCGGCCTAGGCGGCCGCTTCGATCAAGCCTGCCACACGCCATAGCCCGCCTCGCGCAGGGCTATCCCCAACTCGACTTCCATCTCGCGAGCGCCATCGTAAGGCATGGGGTTGTAGACCTCGTACAGGTCGGGCCGCAGCCGCAGCCCATACCGCTGCACATAGCGGTTGGCCTGGATGCCCGCCTTGTGCTTGTCGAAACGGACGTCGGGATCCAGCCCGGTCATCCCGACATACACGCAGGGCTTTCCCGGAATGTAGTCGGGATTGCATCGCCTGAACTTGCTTTCGTACAGCACGTCCTTCGACAGCTCGATTACGTAGACGTGGTAGTGGATGCGGCGTGTCATGGTGGTCATTTCGGATGCGGGGCGCAGTTTACCGCAGCGCCGCGTCCGCGAAAAATTCAGCGCGCACCTTGCACCCCGCGCGCCCCACACGCGAAACAATATTATTTATTTTCCGCCAGTTAGCGTCATGGCCTGCCGCATCCATGGAGCACTGTGTTCGCTGACGCACAGATCGATTCAAGGCGGGTTCTTAGCATGACATCCCCGATGCTCAGGCGGAACCATTCACATGGAAAGGACGATCATGTCACACAGAATTGCCAGGGTCGCGCGCTTCATCGTCGATTATCGCTTCTACCGCGAGAAAGGCTACAAATTCAAGGCCGCATGGAATCTCGCCAGCATGACTCTTCCGTAACCAACAATGTGCATTCCGGGCCGGCGCGCAATCGCCCCCGGAACCGAGTCCCAAGCCACGTCACGCAAGAGCAGCGCCGCCCCGTATTTCTCCCCGTCTGCTGGCGTTTTTTCCCCTGGCACAGTAGTATTCACGCTGGATACCGCCACTGAAGGAGTTTACGCAATGTTTCCCGCAAGAGGTTCGAGATTCACCCGGGCTGCCGTCGCAGCTTTGCTGCTGGCCATCGCCGCCGGCTGCACGGCGCCCACCAACCCATGGTTCGTTGCCGCGGAAAAGGGTAATGTCCGCACGGTCAAGACCATGCTGGACGATGGCACCGACGTAAACATGCGGAATGCCGACGGGGAAACTGCCCTGATGGTCGCGGCGCGCAATAATGACGATTCGACCGCCCTGCTGCTCATGAACCGGGGCGCGGATGTCAATGCGGCGGATAATCAGGGGTACACCACGCTCATGGCGGCAAGCTCGGGCGGCAATGTCGGTATCGTGATCGGCCTGCTGCAAAGGGGCGTGAACGTGAATGCCGTATCGAACGACGGCACGACGGCCTTGATTGCGGCAGCGCGGAGCGGGCGCACCGGCGCGGCTGACGTCTTGCTGAGCAAGCGCGCCGACCCCAACGCAAGGGACCAGAGCGGCATGACCGCGCTGGGCTATGCGAAGAAAAACAAGTACAACCACCTCATCAACCTTCTCGAAGAATCCGGGGCCAAGGAGTAATCCCAATCCATCTGTGATGGCCGCCAGCAAGCGGACGGCAATCGGCAATCCGCGCACAACAAATTGGGAAAAATCAGGGCTCCGGGTCGGCTGGCCGTCTTGCTGATCGCAGGCGCGGCGTGGCTGGGCTGCGCTTCTGCGTCAGCGGATGATGACAGGCATGCGGAACGGTCATCGGGCGGACGCTCCACCCAAGGCGGCGCAAATGGACCGCGCGCGGGAAACGACCAGGGCTCCCCCCGCGCCGGCGCCGCCCCCGCGACGGGCGGCCGCGCATCGGAACAGCACACTTACGAGGGCCGCAACGACTCCTATCGGGACCCCTCCCTATCTTCGCCCGGCTCGGCCGGTGCGGCAAATGAATTCTCCGGCACCCCATGGAACGGCCCCAGCTCCGACCCTGGCGGATTTTCGGATCTTTCCGCTGCGCTGGAAAACCCAGGATACGCCACCTACCTGGGAGCGGGGGCCGGAAAGGGCACCGCATTTTTCCCCTCCAGTTCCTTCTCCAAATTCGCCTGGCAACTGTTCCTGGGGGTCCGCGTGAAGTACGTCGGCGCAGAGATCGGCTACAGCCACCTGAGCACCATCCCTGCGACGATCAATTCCCAGCAGGTCGATCTCAGCACCGAAACCCTCTCGCTGTCGCTGCTCGGCTACCTCCCGCTGACGCCCAACACCGATCTCTACCTGAGATACGGCGGCATGAACTGGATGGTGAGCGCGAACAGCAGCACCACGGGCTATGCTCCGGTGACCAACGGCTTCAACCGGCTATGGGGCGCCGGCGTTGAGTTCCGAAGGGGGGCGCTGTTCCTGGGGCTTGAAAGAGATATTTTCCGGCACGTGTACCAGTCGAACTACTACAGTTTCGTCGGGCTCAGGCTGGGCGCATATATCTACTAGCCCGCTGCCTGGGCGCCACCCTTCCGCTGCCCCCGCAAGGGGGACGCCGGTGGGTCCCGGCGCCTTAGGCGCCACCCTTCCGCTGCCCCCGCAAGGGGGACGCCGGTGGGTCCCGGCGCCTTAGGCGCCACCCTTCCGCTGTCTTCTGGCCTCGTAGAGGCAGATGCCGGCGCTGACCGATACGTTCAGGCTTTCCACGCTGCCCAGCATCGGGATGCGCACCAGTTCGTCGCAGGTTTCCCTGGTCAACCGTCTCAAGCCCTCGCCTTCCGCGCCGAGCACCCACGCCAGCGCGCCGGCGTGCTTGAAGCCGTGGAGGTCGGTTTCGGCTTCGCCGTCCGCGCCCACCACCCAAATGTCGCGCTCCTTCAGCTCGCGCAGGGTGCGCGCGAGGTTGGTGACGGTGATGTAGGGGACGGTTTCCGCCGCGCCGCAGGCGACCTTTTCCACCGTCGCGGTGAGCCCCACCGCGCGGTCTTTCGGCGCGATGACGGCATGCACCCCGAAGGCATCGGCGCTGCGCAGGCAGGCGCCGAGGTTGTGCGGGTCCTGCACGCCGTCCAGCACCAGCAGCAGCGGCGGTTCAGTCAGCGTGTCCAGCACGTCATCCAGATGCTGGACTCGGTGCGCCGCATCGACGCGCGCGGCCACGCCCTGGTGGCGCGCGTGACCGGCCATGCCGTCGAGGCGCTTGCTGTCCACCTGCACGATGCGCACGCCGCTGGCTTCCGCCAGCTTCATCAGTTCGCGCGCGCGCGGATCGCGGCGCTGGGTGTCCACATAGAGCTCCAGCACGCTGTCCGCATGCTGGCGGATGCGCGCGGTGACGGCGTGGAAGCCGTGGATGATTCTTGTTTCAGCCATGTAACTGGTTCGCTTTCTGAACATATTCACAACAGAGACACAAAGGCACGGAGAACGGCCACGAGCGCGAACCAGGGCAATGCGGGCAGATCCGCGCCGATAAGGTGCTCATGCAACGAGCCCCCGAATGTAGCCGCAAAAAAGCCTATGCAAGCGGCACTCGATTTGACTCCGTATTCTCTGTATCCCTGTAGCGAGGGGTTTTGTCGTTATCCTTCTACCAAACGCCGGGCTTCTTTTTCCCCTCTTTCTTCTTTCCGCCCGTGCCTTCTTCGACCTTTTCCTCCACCAGCGTGAAGTCGATTTTGGTGCTTTCCATGTCCACGCGCACCACTTTGACGTGCACGCGGTCGCCGAGGCGGAAGCGCTTGCCCGTGCGTTCGCCCAGCATCTGGTGCTTGGCGGCATCGAAGTGGAAGTAATCCGCGCCGAGTTCGGAGACATGCACCAGGCCTTCGGTATAAATTTCGTCCAGCGACACAAAGATGCCGAAGCCGGTGACCGACGAAATCGTGCCCTCGAACACGCTGCCCAGGTGGTCGCGCATGTAGAAGCACTTGAGCCAGGCTTCCACGTCGCGGGTGGCATCGTCGGCGCGGCGCTCGGTCATGGAGCAGTGGTCGCCCAGCACTTCCCACTTTTCCTTCGGCTCGTACCGGGTCTTGGCGAGCACGGCCTTGATGGCGCGGTGCACCAGGAGGTCGGGATAGCGGCGGATGGGCGAGGTGAAGTGGGTGTAGGCCTCGTAGCCCAGGCCGAAGTGGCCGGTGTTGTCCGGGCAGTAGCGCGCCTGGCGCAATGAACGCAGCAGCACGGTCTGCAGCAGTGCGTAATCGGGCCGGCCCTTGATCTGTTCCAGCAGCTTGGAATAATCGCCCGCCTGCGGATCGTCGCCGCCGCCCAGCTGCAGGCCGAATTCCTTGAGGAACTCGCGCACCGCTTCCAGCTTCTCGGGCGTGGGGCCTTCGTGCACGCGGTACAGCACCGGATGCTTTGCGGCCTGCAGGAAATCGGCCGTGCATGCGTTGGCCGCCAGCATGCATTCCTCGATCAGGCGGTGGGCGTCGTTGCGCACCACCGGCACGATGCGCACGATCTTGCCCTGGTCGTTAAAGATCATCTGCGTCTCCACCGTCTCGAAGTCGATCGCACCGCGCTTCTCCCGTGCGCGCAACAGGGTCTGGAACAAGGCATGCAGGTTGCGGATGTGCGGCAGCACGGCGGCGTACTGCTTCGCCTCCGGGCCTTCGCCATCGGCCAGCATCGCCGCCACCTGGGTATAGGTGAGGCGCGCGTGCGAGAACATGACCGACGGATAGAACCGGTATTTTTCGATCTCGCCCTTCGCGCTGATCTGCATGTCGCAAACCATGCACAGGCGGTCGACCTGGGGATTGAGCGAGCACAGGCCGTTGGAGAGCTCCTCCGGCAGCATGGGAATCACGCGGCGCGGGAAATACACCGAGTTGCCGCGGTTCAGCGCTTCCTTGTCCAGCGGCTCTGCGGGCTGCACGTAATGGCTGACGTCGGCAATCGCCACGACCAGGCGAAAGCCCTTGCCGCTCGGCTCGCAATAGACGGCGTCATCGAAATCGCGCGCCGTTTCGCCGTCTATGGTGACCAGCGGCAGGTGGGCGACGCTTTCACGCCCGGCATGGTCGGCCGCCGAAACCGTCGGTGCGAATCTTTCGGCCTGACGCTTGGCATCGGCAGGAAATTCGCTGGGCAGGTCGTGCTTGCGCAAGGCAATCTCGATTTCCATGCCGGGGTCCGCGTAATTGCCGAGCACTTCGACGATGCGGCCGATAGGCTGCGCGTACTTGGATGGCTGCTGCAAAATCTCCAGCATGACCACCTGCCCCGCCTTGGCTCCGCCCGCCCCGCCGGGGGCGACCAGGATGTCCTGGCTGATGCGGCGGTTTTCCGCCACCACGAACTGGATGCCGTGGTCTTCATACAGCCGCCCGACCACGCGCGTATTGGCGAATGACAGCACTTCGACGATCTTCGCCTCGCGCCGCCCGCGCCGGTCCATGCCGGCCACGCGCACCATCACGGCGTCCCCGTGCAGTACCTTGTGCATTTCCTTGGCGGAAAGCACCATGTCCTCGCTGCCGTCCTCCGGAATGACGAAGCCGAAGCCGTCCGGGTGCCCCTGCACCTTGCCCTTGATCAGGTCCAGCTTGTCCACCACGCACAACGCACCCTTGCGGTTGCGCATGAGCTGGCCGTCGCGCTCCATCGCCCGCAGGCGCCGCGAGAACAGGTCGGTTTCGGACCGGGTGATGTGCAGCAGCGCACACAGATCCTCTTCCGGTATGGGTGCACCCTGCTCCTCCAGCAACTGCAGGATGAATTCCCGGCTGGGCAGCGGGTGCTCGTATTGCGCCCGCTCGCGCTCCAGGAACGGATCCTGTTCGCGGATGTTTTTCTTCTTACTCATGGGTTTTTACTCATTGCCGCAAATTCCAGCTGTTTTTTCATTGACACAATATTCCTTAACGATTAAAGTACGCGCCCTCAAGCAAGCCCAGATGGCGGAATTGGTAGACGCACCAGGTTCAGGTCCTGGCGGTGGCAACACTGTGGAGGTTCGAGTCCTCTTCTGGGCACCAATACATGATCTTCAAGGCGCACCGTTACCGAATTCCGGCCGGTGCGTTTTTGTTTGCGCACCGTGAACCCGTGGCAAACGGCCGGGCAACAAACGGCAGGTGGCCCTCCTCCCCGCGACCAGACCGGGGTCCTGCCGTCAGGGCCACATTCTAGCACTTATTCGCGCGCCGACCCCGGCTTTTCCCACGTGCCCCTGCCACCGCGCACGGACGCCTGATTCGGCCGGGAGGCCGCGTCGCCGCGACACAGGTAATTCCCCCTACCCCGCCTCCGGTATTTGCCACGATTTACCTGCGCGGGCCGTCCAGTACGATGGCAGCGTGCGGGATCGCGCGCATGGAATCATCTCAGGACGCAGGTGGGAACATGGCTAAGCCACTATCAGGCAGCAGAATTTCCAGGAACGAAACCGAACGGAATGGAACGGGCAGGACCATCCCGAAATTCCTGCTCAAGGAAGGTCCGGCCCGCGCCGAGGATGCGGCGTCTTGCGGCAAACCCGCGCAAACAGGGTCCCGCTTTTACCGGCATCTTGCCCTGCACCTACCGGAGGTGGCGGAACGTATCGACCAGGCGGATCTCGGAATTCTGCACCTGGCAGCAGGCTACCTGAAACTCGCCACACGCGATGCCATCGCGCAACGCGATTGGCAGACGGTGGTGAAGCACTTCGATTTCGTGGCCGAAATGATGGAAAGTGCGGACGCCGAGTTGACCGAAGCGCTCGGCGTTTCCTACCTGGGAAGCCTGCTCCACGGGGAAACCTCGATCAATTACGCGAAGGCGCGCAGCCTTCTGCCCAAGCCGCTAGCGCGGGCGCTTGAGGGCGTGCAAAGCCATTACGAAGAGCGGCGCACCGGCGGTTGAACTCACCACCCGGTCCGCCCCCTCACCTCGGGCCGCAATGGATGTGTCGCTCAGGCGGCGCCCGAAGACACCAGTTTGACGGCAAACAGGGCCAACTGGTTTGAACTATCGAGATTGAGCTTTTTCTTGATGTTGGCCTTGTGCGATTCTATGGTCTTGATGCTGCGGGAAAGCTGCTGGGCGATTTCCGACGTGCCCAGCCCCGTGCCGATCAGGTGCAGCACCTCCAGTTCGCTGGGCGACAGGCTACCCACCGGGGAAACGGTCTTGTCCTTGCCCACCGCCTTTTTGAGCATCTGCGAGCGCAGCTGATCGCTCACGTACATCTCGCCATGGAGAACCTGGCGTATCGCGTGCAGCAGGGTGTCGGTCGCCGCCTGCTTCATCACATAGCCGCGCGCGCCCGCCTTCAACGCGGATTCGGCATAGATGGATTCGTCGTGCATGGAGACCATGAGGATCGGCAGACCCGGGAATTCGAATTGCAGCCGGCGCACCAGTTCCAGTCCCGACGCGCCTTCCAGCGACATGTCGACGATGGCGATGTCATGCGGGCAGGCGCGGTTCGCCTCGACTGCGTCTTCGATCTTCTCTGCATGGCAACAGGCCTCCATATCCGGCTCCCTGTTGATCAGCATAGCCATGCCCTGGCGGACAATGGCGTGGTCGTCGACGATGATCGCCTTCGCCTTCCTGTTTTCATCAAATTGCATTTGGCCTCCTTCACTCGCCAGATGGCGTCGTACGGCTCGGGTAACAACGGATTCTTTTGGCATTATAACTCCCGCCCGGCCAAAATTGCGCAGCGCAACCGCGCACCTGCGCAAACGGTACAACCGGCGCAAACGGCACAACCGGCACCGAACCGGTTAGAATGCGCAACCGAATCGGCACGGTTGACAATGCCGTGAGCAAACGCTCGCGTTACAGACATGAACTTGACCACGAAATTCAGCCTGGCCTTCTCAGGGATCATCCTGTTCATGGGATACATCTCCTTCTACGGCATATACAGCTTCCAATATGACATCCTGGAGCAGGACATCACGGAGAAGTTGGAAAATGCCGCTGAATCGCACCTCGACAAGCTGGACAGGATGTTCTACGAAAGGCTGAACGACCTGGAAATTCTGAGCACCAACCCCGTCTTCCTGGCGAAAAACGCACCCGTTGCGCAAGTCCACCGCCAACTGGAGAGTTTCCTCATCCGGTATCCCCAATACGCCTCTGTCAGCTACTTCGATATGAACCGCATGTTGATCGCCTCGGCTGGCCCTTCGCTCGGCACATACAAGCGGCATCCGCTGACGGAATACTGGCCGGACATCCTTGCCGGCAGGGACAACGTCGTCAACATCTCCATGTCGGCGTCGCTCAAGCTTCCGACGCTCCACTTCGTCAACCGCGTCATCGACAAAAAGGGGAAGACCCTCGGCGTGCTCGTGGCCAGGATCCCGTCCTCCGAGCTCTACGGACTGATGAGCGAAAGCAAGGACGGTAACCCGGTGTCCGCCAAATACGAGCTGGACATCCTGGATCGCGCCGGCACCATCCTCTACTCCAACCATGACAAAGACGCGATCCTGAAAGGCGTGGACGAGGACTTCGAGCTCATCAGGGAAGCGTTGCCGGCCGTGCGCACGGCCGGCAGCCTGACCGAAATCCACCAGCAGGCCCACAGCATGGAGAACAAGGTGCTCATGGTCTTCGCCAAGGAACAGGGCTACCGGAGCTTCAAGGGCAATAACTGGATACTGAAGATTGCACATCCGGCCGAGGATGCCTTCGCGCCCGTGGCGGCGCTGAGCAGGCAGATATTCATCTTCCTGCTGTGCGTCTCCCTGATCGGTATCGCGACGATCCTGACCGTGCTGCTGGTTACGGTCGTCCGTCCGATCAGGAAGCTGAACAGCGCCACCACCCGCCTTGGACAAGGCGAGCTGAACGCCAGGGTGGCCGTCGAATCCTCGGACGAGATCGGCGGGCTGGCCAAGTCCTTCAACGCCATGGCCGCCAACCTCAAGGACGCGCGCGAGCAGCTCTCCCAAGCGGCCGACATGGCGCTCGCCCGCGCCAGGCTGGCCGAGAACAAGATCATCGAGGTCAGCGAGGAAACCCAGCAGCAGATCGGGCGGGAGCTGCACGATGACCTCGGCCAGCAACTGACCGGCATCGCATTCATGACCGAGGTGCTGCGCCAGCACCTGAGGAGCGAAAATCACCCCGAAGTGGAAAATGCATCCAAGATCACCTCTCTCGTCAACGAAGCCATCGCCAAGGCCAACAACCTTGCGCACGGACTGCATCCGGTCGAGATGAAGGAATCGGGACTGCGTCCCATGCTGATGCGGCTCGCCGGCAATACCAAGTCCATTTACGGCATCGACTGCGAGTTCACCTGCAACTGCGAGGACGAGCCCACAATGAATGCCCCGCTGGCCAACACCAACCTGTTCCGCATCGTACAGGAGGCAGTGCACAACGCAGTCAAGCACGCGGCCGCCACGAAAATCACGATCAACATGGTGTCCACGCCCGAGACGCTGTCGATCGACGTCATCGACAACGGGCGTGGCATCGACGCCCGGCCCGACGCGGAGACCCACAACGGGCTCGGCATGCGCACCATGCAATACCGTGCCTCGCTGCTCAAGGCCACGCTGAACATCGCCGGCCAACCGGGCGGCGGCACGCGGGTCGGCATCATCCTGTCCCCGCGTGCGCTTGCAACATGAATCTGCAACATATTCGCGTGAAGGGAGCCGCATGAACCGACTGAGACTTTTGCCCTGCATTCTGGCCGTGAGCCTGCTTGCATCCTGCGTCACCGCCCAGGGGCCGGTGCCAACCCCGCCCCCCGCCGAAATCCGCAAGCCCCGGATCGCGCTGGTGCTGGGCGGGGGCGCAGCCAGGGGCTTCGCGCATGTAGGCGTGATCCGCGCCCTGGAGCAGGAGAAGATCCCGGTGGACATGGTGATCGGCACCAGCGTCGGCAGCCTGATCGGCGCCATCTACGCCAGCGACACCAACAGCTTCGACCTGGAGTGGACTGCCTTCGCACTGGAGAAGGACGACATCTTCGACTACGGCCTGCTCAGCGCATTCACCGGCATGGGCGTGGTGAAGGGCGACAAGCTCGAGGCATTTGTACAGAAGAAGATTCCCACTGCCAACATCGAGAACCTCAAGCTGCCCTTCGCCGCAGTGGCGACCGACCTGAACCGGGGAACGCTGGCGGTGCTCGACCATGGTCCGGTGGCGAAGGCCGTGCATGCGAGCAGCGCCATCCCCGGCGTGTTCGAGCCGGTTCAATACCAGAGCAAGCTGCTGGTCGACGGCGGCGTGCTGAACAATATTCCGATTTCCGTCGCCCGCGACAAGGGCGCGGACATCGTGATCGCTGTGGACATCAGCGAGAACGTGACCAACTTCAACATCACCAATCTCGTTGACGTCACCCTGCAGGCGGTGAACATCATGTTCGACGAAAACGTGAGGAACAAAAAGAGGGATGCGGACGTGCTGATCTCCCCTGCGGTGGGCGATGTCGGCATGCTCGATTTCACCCAGAAGAAGCGCTGCATGCAGGCCGGCATCGACGCCGCACAGAAGGCCATGCCCGAGATCAGGAAGAAGATCGAGGACTGGGGCAGGCAGCACGCACAAAAATAGGGAGTGGCAAGAGATCACATGCTGGCAGATATACACGCGACAAAAGTCAATCTGGATGGCCTGATGGAGGTGCTGGGCAGGCACCTGTACTCCACCCCCGCCGTGGTGGTGCGCGAGCTGGTGCAAAACGCGCACGACTCGTGCGAGCGGCGTCGCCTTGAAGCAGGCCAGCCGTTTGAAGCGCGGATCCGCGTGCGCACCGGACATGCCGACGGCTGCCTGATCATAGAAGACAGCGGAGCCGGCATGACCCGCGACGAGATCCAGCGTTACCTCGCCACCGTGGGCTCGGGCTATACCCGCCTGCTGCGCGAGCGGCGGCCGGAATCAGGCGCCATCGGCTTCTTCGGGCTCGGCTTCCTGTCGGCCTATGTCGTCTCCAACAGCGTTGATGTGTGGACCACCTCGTACCAGGAGCCCATGCGCGGCTGGCACTTTGCCAGTAACGGCGTGGCGCGTTACACCGTGGAGGAGACCGCCGCCGGCGAAGTCGGCACGCGCGTCGTACTGCGGTTGGCCGACGACTTCCGTGACCTGGCCGATCCGCGCACCGCGCGCGACCTGTTGACCCACTATTGCCGGCTGCTGCCGGTCCCGGTCTGGCTGGACGATGACGAAGAGCCGCTGAATGGCGTGCCGCCGCCCTGGCGCAGCGGCGACGCAGAACGCTCCCCGCTCGCACTGAAGAAGGCCGGCCTCGATTTCGCCCGGGAATTCGAGCATCGTTTCGAACCCTTGTGCGCCTTCGGATTCGGGCACGGCGATGGCTCCGGCACCTCGGCACTGTTGTGGATACAGGACGGGTCCACCTATGGCGGCTCGGACAACCGCAACGTCTCGGTGTTCGTGCGCGGCATGCTGGTGACGGACACCGCACGCGAACTGCTGCCGGCATGGGCGGGATTCGTGGGTGCAGTGATCGAATCGGACCGCCTGCTGCCCACCGCCAGCCGCGAAGACATCCAGCGCGACGAGGGCTACCGCGAGGTACAGGAGCAACTCGCCGAGGCACTGGTGGCAGGGCTGAAGGACTACGCCCGCAACGAACCCGCCACCTGGCGGCAGATTCTGTCACGGCACAACGAGGCGCTCCTGGGCGCGGCGGTCAGCGATGAGCGCCTGTTCGAGGTGCTGGACGAACAACTCAAGGTGCCGACCAGCGAGGGCGAGATGACGCTGCCGCAGGCGGTCGAGCTGGGCAAGGGGCAGATATATCTTTCGACAGACGATGGTTCCGCACACGAGGACATCGTACTGCGCGCCATGCGCATCCCGGTGGTGAACGGATTCCGCTATGCGGTCAGGCCGTTCTGCAGGCGCTATGCCGACAAACACGGCACGGAAATCGTTGTGCTCGGCACGCGCGCGGGGCAGGCGCGCGTATTCTCCTCTGCATCGGGAGACAAGGCGGCGGACGGCAGGCTACTCGAACTCCTGGCTCGGGAGAACCAGGAAGTGGTGCTGACCTCGTTCCAGCCCGACTACCTGCCGCTGGTGCTGGTTGCCGACCAGGAATACGAACTCAAGCAGCGGCTGGAATCGGACGAGGCGGACCGGCGCATCAGCCAAGCCGTGCTCGGCCTGGCGCGCCGCTACACGCAGAGCATCTCCGCCAGCACGCCGCTGCGCCTGTACGTGAACCGGGAATCGGGCCTCATCCGCCAGCTGCTGAACGCCGAGGGAACCCACGGCGCAACGCTGGCCAGGCTGCTGCTTTCCTTCACCTACCTGATTGCCGGCCACGGCGGAGGCGCGCGGCGCCCGCTCGATGACGAGTGGCGGCAATTCACCCAATCGGCAATTGAACTGATGAACCCGGAAAGGGCTGAGTAATGGATGTATGGCAATGGATAGGGGAGACCCAGGAGGCATTGTACGAACAAGGCAACGAGCGGCTGGCCGACCTGATCGATGACGTGCCGCGCGCCGTCGTGGACCTGCAACATGACCAGGTGGATGCCCTCGTGCCGGAGGCCCTGCACCTTGCGCGCGAAGCGGGAAGCCCCTGGCTGGAGGTCTTCTTCCGGCACTGGAACCTGCAAAGCCAGGTGTTTCACCGCCACAGGGTATCGGAGGCGCTGCCGGAGGCCGTGGCCCTCCTCGACTTCGCCCACCGCAACGAGACCCGCGATTGCCCGCAAAGCGTATGCGCGGTGCAGGATCTGGCACACTGCTACGCCGAGCTGGACGGCCCGGGCTATGTCGAGGAACGGCTGGCGATCGCCAGCGAAACCCTGGAGCGCATCGATGCCGAATGGGCCTGCTTCACCTGCATCTCGGGGGAGAAAGCCGAGGCCCTGCTGGATGACGGGCGCTATGAGGAGACCCTGCAGTTTGTCGAGGACCAGGCGGGAGCGCTGCTGCGCGCGGGCCTGCACCACAGACACTACAACCTGCGCGTCCAGAAGGTGGAAGCGCTGATCAGGCTCGGCCGCTACGACGAGGCGGCGGAATACAACAGCAAGGCAAGGAAGGAAGTGCGCCAGGAGTACGACATCCTCGAGCAGCGTCTCGACGCCGCGCGGATTCTTGCCTATCAGGGCCAGCACAAGCAGGCCGCGAAAAAATTGCCCGGATTCCAGGAAATAAGACCAACGGACTCGTATTTCCGCCCCTGGGCCGAGACCGTGCGGCTGCTGGCCCAGCACGACGCCATCGGCAACGATGGCCAGCTCGACGGACAGTTCAGGATGCTGTCCGAAAAGCTGTCCGGCCAGGGCGCAAATTACGGCGCCGCAGTCCTCGGCCTGTGGCGCGCCGAGCTTGCCCTGTGGCGCGACGATACGGCGACCGCCGCGGCCGTTTGCGACCAGGTGGCCGCGATGGCCGCCCGCCTACGCCGCCCGGAAGCCATCCAGAGGACCCTCGCCGAACTGCGCAGCCGCTAGGCGGGCTTCACAGCTGCGTGCGCTCCAGCCGCTGCGCGGTTTGGTTAGCCAGCCCCGCATTTGCCAGCAGCATGCCGGTGGTATCCCAGGTCCCGTCGAGCAGGCTCTTGCGGTGGCTGGCCGGCATGGTCAGCGCGATGCCGATGTTTCCCGCGGTGACGGTCATCGCATCGAGGTCGACGACGAACCCGGCCTCGGGATCGTGCTCCGCCAGACGCTGCAGGACCGCCACGTCCCCCCTGCTCGCGACAACCGCGGGAATACCCAGCATCACGCAGTTGTTGGCGAATATTTCGCCGTAGCTTTCCGCCACGATGGCGCGGATGCCCCAGCGCATCAAGGCCTGCGGTGCATGCTCGCGGCTGGAGCCGCAGCCGAAGTTGGCGTTGGCGAGCAGGATGGCCGCCCCCAGGAACCGGGGCTCGTTGAAGGCATGCGCCCTGGTTCGTCCATCCGCATGAAAGCGCTCATCGAAAAACGGATACTCGCCGAGCCGGAAAAACGTGATCTCCTTCAGGTAGCGCGCCGGGATGATGCGGTCGGTGTCGATGTCGTTGCCCGTTACCGGCACCGCCCGGCCGGCCACGCTCGCTACTTTCCACTCATTCATCTCTGCCTCCTGTCCTTGAGAATTCGCGCACGTCGCACACCTGCCCCCTGATCGCGGCCGCCGCCACCATGGCCGGCGACATGAGCAGCGTGCGGCCCCTCGGGCTGCCCTGGCGCCCGATGAAATTCCGGTTGCTGGAGCTCGCCGCCATCTGGCCTTCCCGCAGGCGGTCCGGATTCATCGCAATGCACATCGAACATCCCGGCTCCCGCCATTCGAAGCCGGCTTCGATGAACACCCGGTCCAGCCCCTCCTCCATCGCCTGCCGCCGCACCTGCATGCTGCCCGGCACCACCAGGGCGGCAACGCCGGCGGCGACCTTGCGCCCGCGCACCACCTCGGCGGCCGCGCGCAGATCCGAGAGGCGGCCGTTGGTGCAGCTTCCGATGAAGGCCACATCGATACTCACTCCGGCCATCTCCTGCCCCGGCCGCAGCTGCATGTGCCGGTATGCAGCCTCCATGGCGGGGCGCTCGCCCGCATCGTCCGCCACCGGGTCGGGCAACGGCTCGCCCACTGCCACGCTCTGTGCGGGCGTCACGCCCCAGGTCACCCTGGGTTCAATTTCGGCCGCATCGAACGCCACGAGGTCGTCATAGACGGCGGCACCGTCGGAAACAAAGTTCTTCCAGGTGGCCACCGCTCTGTCCCACGCCTCGCCCCTGGGCGCGTGCTCGCGGCCCTTCAGGTAGTCGAATGTCACCTGATCCGGGTTCACATAACCGGCGCGCGCGCCGCCCTCGACGGCCATGTTGCACACGGTCATGCGCCCTTCCATGTCCATGTTGTCGAACACGTCGCCGCCGAACTCGACCACGTAGCCGATGCCGCCATCCGTGCCAAGCCGGTTGATGAGAAACAACGCCACGTCCTTGGCCGCCACCCCCGGTTTCAGCCGGCCATCGACTTCAACCCGCCTCACCTTCATCCGGTCCATGGCGATGCACTGGCTGGCCAGCACGTCCCGCACCTGGCTGGTGCCGATGCCGAACGCCAGGGTGCCGAAGGCGCCCAGCGTCGAGGTGTGCGAATCGCCGCACACCACGGTCATGCCGGGATGGACGAGGCCAAGCTCCGGACCCATCACATGCACCACGCCCTGGCGCCCGGATCGGAAGCCGAAGAACTCTACGCCGAACTCCCTTGTATTGCGCTCTATCGCCTGCATCATCGCTTCCGCCTGCGCGTCGGCAAAGGGCCGCACGCGGCCGGCGGTGGGAACGATGTGGTCGGCCGTGGCCACCGTGCGCGCCGGGTAGGCCACTTCGAGCCCGCGCTCGCGCAACATATCGAAGGCCTGGGGGCTGGTGACCTCGTGCACCAGGTGCAGCCCCACGAACAGCTGGGTCTGCCCGGTCGGCAGCTGCGCCACTGCGTGCGCGTCCCATACCTTGTTGTACAAAGTGCCCTGCGCCATGATCGTCTCCTGAATGATGGTGTGCGCACATACTAGGCAACGTCTCATCATTTGTAAAAGATATAATAACTATAGTTATCATAGGATTTCCCTATGTATAATCCGAACTGCCACCCGGCAGAAAGATGCGGAGCGTGAGCGAGGACACTTATGGAAATACACCAGTTGCGCTATTTCCTGGCCGTTGCCCAGGCCGGCTCGTTCACGGCGGCTGCCAACGCCTGCCATGTGAGCCAGCCCAGCCTGAGTGCGCAGATCGCCAAGCTGGAAGACGAGCTGGGGGGGGCGCTTATCGAGCGCAGCCGGCAGGGCGCGCGCCTGACCCGGCGCGGCGAGATATTCCGCAGCCGCGCGGCGGAGGCGCTGCGCCAGCTGGAGAGCGGCCGCTTCGAGATCGAACAGCTCGATGGCCTCACGCTAGGCTCGGTCGCGCTGGGCTGCCTACCCACCACCGGCGCCTACCTGCTGCCCCCGCTGCTGAAGGCATTCCGCCGCGCGCATCCTGAAATATCGGTCAGCCTGCGCGAGGAGAGCTCGCCGCAACTCGCGCGCCTGCTGCGCGACAGCGAGGTCGATCTCGCCATCCTGGACGAGGCGGGGCTGGGCAGCGGCCTGCGCTCCGAGGTTCTATTCTCCGAGCCGCTGCTGCTGGCCGTGCCGCCCGGCCACCGGCTGGCCGGCCGCAAGCGGGCTGCGCTGAAGGCGCTGGCCGGCGAGCCGCTTATCCTGATGAAGCCGGGGCACGGTTTCCGCAAGATCGTGCTCGATGCATTGCTGCGCGCCGGCGTCGAGCCGCGCGTGGTGTATGAATCCGGCGAGATCGACACCGTCCAAGCCCTGGTTGGCGCCGGGCTCGGCCTCAGCCTGGTGCCACGGGTGATCAGGCGCGCCGGGCTGGCCTATGTGGAAATCCTGCCGCCGACGCCCTTCCGCACGCTGCACATCGCGTGGCGGGACGAGAGCGTGCTCAGCCCTGCGGCGCTGGCGATGAAGACAATCGCGCTGGCGTCGGTGGCGACGGATGCCCGGCGGGGCGGCTGACCCCAGCAGCAACGGCTGATTCCGGCGGAACGGATTTGCGCCGACGCCGCGCCGAGAAGGCTCGCCACGAGAAGCAAGGACCGCCTCGAAATTCCGCGAATACAGGAATTCCGGTATTGAGTGTAGGCGCCTGTCGCGCGTTTAATATTATCCGGCTTCTCCGCCCGAACGTCGCCCGAATCGACACAGGCCTGACCAACAAGGGAAAGGGCTCACGGCAATGGCAAACGCCTACGAAGACAGTCTGGCCTCACGCGACCGCCGCACCGAACTCGCCCAGGACGTTCTGCGGCGCCTGTTCCGCGAGTTTGACGGGAATTTCCGGGTCCGCCTGTGGGACGGCTCTGAGGTCCGCCTGGGCGCCGGCGCCCCGGAGTTCACGCTGGTTCTCCATTCTCCATCCGCCTTCCGGGACATCGCCCTGTCGCGCGATCCGCTGCGCCTGGCGGAGCTGTATTTTTACGGCAGCATAGACCTGGAGGGCGACCTGTTCAGCGCCATCAAGATCCGCTACCACCTGGCTGATCTGCATCTGCCCCTGGGAGAAATGATCGCGCTCGGCGCCAAGGCCCTGATGGTAGGCTCCGGAAATTTCCCGGCCAGCGCGGCGCAACCGCCCAGGTGGCACAAGACCGTGGCGCAAAAGCTGGGCATGAAATCCGGCAAGGAACTGAACCGGAATGCCATTTCGTTCCACTACGACGTCTCGGACGATTTCTACCGGCTGTGGCTGGACGAAAACATGGTGTATTCCTGCGCCTATTTCGAGGAACATCGGCGGAGTCTGGAACAGGCACAGCGCGACAAGCTCGACCATATCTGCCGCAAGCTCAGGCTCAAGCCCGGCGAGCAGCTGCTGGACATAGGCTGCGGCTGGGGGGCGCTGATCTGCCGGGCGGCGGAGCGTTACGGCGTCACGGCACACGGCATCACGCTGAGCAAGAACCAGTACGCGCACGTGCAGCGGCTGATCGAAGCGCGGGGGCTTCAACGGCGGGTGTCCGTGGAACTGCTCGACTACCGTGACCTCCAGGGCGAAGCCAGGTTCGACAAGCTGGTGAGCGTCGGAATGTTCGAGCATGTCGGCCTGAAGAACCTGCCCGCCTACTTTGCCGTGGCCCGGCGCATGCTGAAACCGGGCGGCCTGTTTCTCAATCACGGCATCACCAGCGACGAAGGCGGATGGAAGAAGAGCGTCGCGACCGAGTTCATCAACCGCTACGTCTTTCCCGACGGCGAAGTAGAAACCGTGAGCACGGTACAAACCATCATGGAAGACGCGGGATTCGAGATCCACGATGTCGAGGGGCTGCGCCAGCACTATGCGCTAACCCTGCGCGAATGGGTCAGGCGCCTGGAATCGCGGCGCGAGGAAGCGCTGCGGCATGTCAACGAAGCCACCTACCGCGTGTGGCGCCTGTACATGTCGGTGTGCGCCGTGCAATTCGAGCAGGGCGCGTCCGGCATCTACCAGATTCTCGCTTCCAACCGAACGCCGTACGCCGATCCGGTGCCGCTTACACGGCGCGATCTCTATCCGCAGACGCCACCGGGGCCGCTTTCCTCCTGATCCGGTCGCGTCAACCCGGGAACCGCCAGTGAAGAATCCCAGCACGATCTCGGGTTACGCCAGGCACGAATTCGCGGCGGTACGGCGCGCATTCATCGACAACTTCGCGCGCCGCCACGAACTGGGCGCCGCCTGCTGCATCTACTATCGCGGGGAACTGGTGGTGGATCTCTGGGGAGGCATCCGCGACAAGGCAACCGGCGAGCCATGGCATGCCGATACCATGGTGATCGTATTCTCGGCGACCAAGGGCATGTCCGCCATGGCCATGGCGCTGGCGCATTCCCGCGGCCTCCTCGATTACGACAAGGCGGTCGCCGCCTACTGGCCGGAGTTCGCGCAGCGGGGCAAGGAGAACATCACTGTCCGGCAACTGCTGGCGCACCAGGCCGGGCTGTATGCTTTCGACGAACTGAATGACCGGAGCATCATCGCCGACCCCGGCCGGCTGGCAGAAGTGCTCGCGCGCCAGGCGCCGGCCTGGGAGCCGGGAACACGGCAAGGCTACCACGGCATGACCCTGGGCTATTACGAAAGCGAGCTGTTGCGCCGCATCGACCCCAGGCACCGCACCATAGGACAATATTTCCAGGACGAAATTGCCACGCCGCTCGGGATTGATTTCTACATCCGGCTGCCGGAGGAGATTCCCGATGCGAGACTGGCCACGCCGCAAGCAGCCGGCTATGCCTCGGCCATGTTCAAGATGCCCATCGCGCTGTATCTGTCGGCGCTCGCCCCGCGCTCGCCCATCCGGCGCGCGCTGGCTGGATCGCTGCTGCCGCTGGACGGGGCGCGCATCTATGCACGCAACCTTGAGGTGCCTGCGGGCGGCGGCGTGGGCACTGCGAGTGCCATTGCCCGCGCCTATGGCGTGTTTGCCACGGGCGGCAAGGAACTCGGCCTGCGCGAGGAAACGCTGGCACAGCTGATGGCCCCCCCCGTCGCGCCGGCGCAAGGCTTTCATGACGCAGTCCTGAAAGTGGAGACGCGATTCTCGCTCGGCTTCGCCAAGCCGGGTCCGCAGGACCCGTTCGGCCACCCCAGTTCGTTCGGGCACCCCGGCATGGGCGGCGCATTCGGCTTTGCCGACCCCGTGAGCCAGATCGGCTACGCCTATGTCACCAACCGGATGGACAGGTACCTCAGCGATCCCAGGGAACGGGCACTGCGCAAGGCGATGTATCGCGCGGTCGGCAAGCCGGAACCATACGGCAAAGGCCCTTAGGCGTGCATCGCGCATCCTGCGGCACGCACTACTGAACACACCCGTTGGCCCGGGTTCGGAGGCGAGCGATGGCAGCCGCAGAGGACGAGGTTAGTACGCAGGGTCAGGAGATCTTCCGGCTGATCGGGACCGGAACGCCGGCGGTGTTCGACCGCAAGCGCTGGGGCGGCCTGCTGATGAACCTCGCCATGTCCGACGCAGACCTCAAAGTGCGGCTGTTCCGCTTCGTGGACGTGCTGCCCGCCCTTGCCGGTCCCGGGCAGCTTGCTTCCCATGTCCGGGAATACTTCCTCGACGACGCCTCCCGCCTGCCGCCGCTACTGAAGCGGCTCATCTCAAGCATGGAATCCGGGCCGACGGCGGCCATCGCCGCCGCGCTTGTGCGGCGCAACATCGTATCGCTCTCTCGGGGTTTCATCGCCGGGGAGACAGCCGAGGAGTCCCTCGCTGTCCTGAAGGGGCTCTGGCGCGAGGGGAGCAGCGTGACGGTGGACATCCTCGGCGAGGCAGCCCTCTCGGAACAGGAGGCACTGGCGTACCTGGATGCCTATCGGGAACTGATCGCCGCCCTCGGCCGGGAGATGGCCGGATGGCCGACGCAAAACGCGGCGCGCGAGCAGCGCTTCCCGCGCCTCAATGTCTCTGTCAAGGTGAGTTCGCTATTCTCGCGCATCGGCCCGGTGAACCACGAAGAGAGTGCATCCGTGGTGAAGGAGCGGCTGCGCCCCCTCGTCCGCGCCGTGGGCGCGGCAGGCGGCTTCGTCAACCTCGACATGGAGACCCGCAGCCTGAAGAACCTCACCCTCGATGTGTTCACCGAGCTGCTGGACGAGCCCGAATTTCGGGACTTCGAGGGCGCGGGCATCGCGCTGCAGGCCTATCTGAAGGAGACATGGGACGACCTGCAGCGGCTGATCGGCTGGGCCCGCGGCCGTGGGCGGCGCATTGGGGTGCGGCTGGTGAAGGGGGCGTACTGGGAACAAGAAGTGGTAACCGCGCGCCAGAAAGGATGGCCGCTGCCGGTATTTGCCAGCAAGGGCCACACCGACTGGAACTACGAGCGCTGCGCCGAACTGCTGCTGGCGAACAGCACCACCGTGACCCCGGCGCTCGCCACCCACAACGTGCGCACACTGGCGGCAGCCATGGTTGCGGCCAGGCATCACGGCGTGGCGCCGGATGCCTTCGAATTCCAGATGCTCTTCGGCATGGCCGAGCCGGTAAAGGGGGCGGTGCGCCGCATGGGCTACGGCGTCAGGGAGTATGTGCCCATCGGCGCGCTCATTCCGGGCATGGCCTATCTCGTCAGGCGCCTCCTGGAAAACACCTCCAACGAAGGCTTCCTGCGCAAGACCTTCGCCGGCAACACAGAGCGCAGCCTGCTGCTTGCCGCGCCCGACGCGTGGCCCGGCGAGCCGCTGCCCGCTGCGTTTGCCGGGGTTGCCCCGTTCGCCAACGCGCCGCTGCTCGATTTCGCCCAAAGGGAATGCCGCGACCAATGCCGCGCTGCCGTCGAAAAGGTGCGCGGTGAGCTGGGGCGGCGCTACCCTGCCGTGATCGGCGGGCGGGAAAGACGCGGAAAAGAGGCCATCGTTTCGGTCAACCCGGCGCGGCCGCAGGAAGTCGTGGGAGAGATGGCGGCGGTGGGCCGCGAAGACGTGGAAGAAGCGCTGGCGGCCGCGCGGACTGCCCAGCCTGCGTGGGAGTCAAAAACTCCGGACGAACGCGCGGCTGTACTGTTTCGCGCCGCAGAGCTTGCGCGCGCGCGGCGCATGGAGCTGCTCGCCTGGCAGCTGTTCGAGACCGGCAAGAGCTGGGCGGAAGCGGACGCCGATGTAGCCGAGGCGATCGACTACTTCGAATACTACGGGCGCGAGATGCTGCGCCTGGGCAAGCCGTTCAAGGTGGGCGATGTCCCCGGCGAGGACAACCGCTATTTCTACCATGCGCGCGGCGTGGCGCTGGTGATCGCACCGTGGAATTTCCCGCTGGCGATCTCCGCCGGCATGACCGCCGCCGCGCTGGTTGCGGGCAACACCGTGCTGTACAAACCCTCCAGCTTGTCGCCGGTGAACGGCTGGCAACTCTTCGCGCTGCTGCGCGAGGCGGGACTGCCGGACGGGACGCTCAACTTCATTCCCGGCCGCGGCGAGGCGGTGGGCGGCTGGCTCGCCGAGCATCCTGGCATCGACCTCATTGCCTTCACCGGCTCGCGCGAGGTGGGGCTCTCGCTGATCGAGCGCGCGGGGCGCCACGCGGCGGGCGCGCGCTCGGTCAAGCGCGTGATCGCGGAAATGGGCGGCAAAAATGCCGTGATCGTGGACGACGACGCCGACCTCGACCAGGCCGTGGCCGGCGTGCTGCAGTCCGCCTTCGGCTACCAGGGACAGAAGTGCTCGGCCTGTTCGCGGGTGATCGTGCTTGCCGGCTGCTACGCGCGCTTTGTGGAACGGCTCACCGAAGCGGTGCGGGAAATCCGCATGGGCGCACCGGAAGACCCGGCCCATTTCATGGGTCCGCTGATCGACGCGAAGGCGCGCGAGCGGCTGGAGCGTTACCTCGCCCTCGCCGCAAGGGAGGGGCGCATCGCCGTGCAGGGAGAGGCACCCGCCGACGGGTACTACTTCCCGGCGGTGGTGGTGACCGACCTGAACCCCGCTTCCGCCATTTTGCGCGAGGAGATTTTCGGCCCGCTGCTCGCGGTAATCAGGGCGCAGACCATGGCGGAGGCCATCGCCATCGCCAACGATACCGACTATGCGCTCACCGGCGGCATCTACTCGCGCAGCCCGGCACACATCCGCATGGCGGCGCGCGAATTCCGCGCGGGCAACCTCTACATCAACCGCGGCATCACCGGGGCGGTGGTCGGGCGCCAGCCTTTCGGCGGCTTCAGGATGTCGGGCATCGGCTCCAAGGCAGGCGGGCCGGATTACCTGCTGCAGTTCCTTGAGCCACGGGTGGTGACGGAAAACACCATGCGCCGCGGCTTCTCGCCGGCGGTGCTGTCATAGTCGCGGCCATTCGCCCGGCGGTGTCCCTCACGAACCGCGCGGAAAGTGAAATCACGCCCCCCCGGCTGCGCTATTCGCCCCATTGCGGGGCTGCCGGATCCGGCACTACAGTGGACATCGGCGCGCGATTGCTTGCTTTCCGGAGGATATGGCATGGACCCTGTCGTGCACTTCGAGATGCCCTATGACGACCCCAGGCGCATGACGGATTTCTACGCCGCCGCCTTCGGCTGGCAAATGCGAAGGCCGGGCGCGGACATGGCCAACTACGTGCTGGCCACCACCACCGAAACCGGCGAAGCCGGTCCCGCGCGGCCCGGCGCCATCAACGGCGGCTTCTTCGCGCGGGAACACGATGGCCCGCCGCAGCATCCTTCTTTTGTGATCGCCGTGCAGGACATTAAGGAGTCGATGAACAAGGTGAAAAGCGCGGGCGGCAAGATACTCAGCGGCCCCACGGAAATACCCGGCGTGGGGCAATATGTCGCCTTCACCGACACCGAGGGCAACCGCATGAGCATGCTGCAGGCCATTCCGCGCAACCGACATGCGCCCCCACCCGGCTAGCCACGGCGCCGCGCACGCCCGCCCCGAGATCAGAAGGCGCTCATACGGCATCGTCCCCATCGCCTTCGAGCGGGACAGCGCGCCGCTGTTCCTGCTGCTGCGTGCCTACGGCAACTGGGACTTCCCCAAGGGCCGGGCCGAGCCGGGAGAAACCCCGCTTGCGGCGGCCACGCGCGAACTGAACGAGGAGACCGGCATTCACGACTTCGCCCTCGCCTGGGGCGAGGTATCCATCGACACGGGAATCTACGCGGGGGGCAAAGTCGTGACCTACTTTCCGGCGCGAGTAGAAAAGCGGCCGATCACGCTGCCTGTCAGCGCGGAGCTCGGGCGGCCCGAACACCACGAATACCGCTGGGTGTCGTACGACGCGGCGCGCGCCCTGCTGCCGGGGCGCCTGATCCCGGTGCTGGAGTGGGCCAGGAGCATCGCTGCCCGTGCGCCCAGGAGCGGAGTTGAATCCACGTGACTGCCATAAATGACACTTCGTGCGCCGCCTCGAACCGCCATTCCTGTCAGGCCAGATTCGGCCCGAGAACGGGCCCGAAACACAAAGCCGTTTCCAATCATGGGGTCGCATATTCCCCACACCAACGGCACGGATATTGCGTGCAAGAAGGATTAACTGCGATGCAACCCAGCGCGGCCCGCCTCCATCAAGCGGGGGCAGCCGACAGAAGAAGTCGCAGGAACAAGTCGCAGCGCAGTTTCGCTGCAAATTGGCATGGAGAAATCATGGATCCGAAGAATGCATTAATGTTGGGCATGGTGGCAGGCATCATCCTGTTTTTCGTATTGGAACGCACCGGCGTCATCTACAAGTGGTTTGACTGGTTCGACAACAGGTGAAACAGCCGGCCGCCGTGCTTCCGGAGTCCCGCCCGGAAGCCGAACCGGGCTGCCCGCATTTCTTACTGGAAAGATATTGATGCTCAAGTTTCCTCTGTTCGTGCTCTACGCCATCCTCGCGTTCAACATCACCGCCTTTGCGGCACTGCTGCAACTGGACGTGCTGATCATCCACTCCGCCGTTGCGAAAGCCGTGACATGGATATTCGCCATTGCCGCCTGGGGCCTGGCGTACCTCAATCGCCACAAGTTCCTGACGTTTCGGTATGACGACAGGAAGGGTCGCGCAGGACGCGGCTAGGCTCGCCGCTGCGCGGCGCCCTTCGCTTTGACCTGGGCGAAGGGGCTGGCTATTCCGCATCATTTGGCCCATACTTGCCCGAAAAATGCCCGCCCTTCCGCAGGGCGTGCCATAACGGAACGCGGGTAGCCGGATTACCGGAAAGTCCCGATTGTGTTTCGGCGAACGCGCATGCCTAATTGCGGGCGATTCGATGCGCGCATCGGCAGCGCATAGCGTTCCGAGCATGCCCATCTGTGGTTCACATTGGTCGTCTGTTCAAAAGGGAGGCGTCATGACAACACAAGCATCGTCGAACGAAAGCGGCATGGCCGGGGCACCCTCCGGCTGGAGGGAACTCTACCTGAAAGAGGACTGGTGGGCCATCTGGATCGGCATCGGCCTGATAACCATCGCAATCCTGCTGTTCAGCAATGGCAGCACGCTGCTCAAGACGCTGGCCATCAACCCCGGCGGCCTCAAGTGGACCTCCTTCGGCCAGTTGCTGGATCATTTCGCGAAGAATGCGCAGACTTATCTGCTCCAGTTCGCGGCCTGGCTGGCGATCTTCGGCGCAAGCCTGCGCATGATGGGGATCAAGCTGTCGCAGTTCGTCCCCGCCTTCGTCTTCCTCTACCTCATGTCGCTAATCATGTTCTCGGTGGCCGGCTGGGCGAATGCCGCGAAATTCAACCTGGAGGCCCCGCTGGTCGCGCTGGTGGCCGGGCTGATCCTGGCTAACGTGTTCCGCCTGCCGAAATGGATGGACAGCGCCTTCCGCGTGGAATACTTCGTCAAGCTCGGCATCGTGCTGCTGGGCGCCACCTTCCCGATCTCGCTGGTGATCACGGCCGGGCCGGTGGCCATCGGCCAAGCCACGTTCATCTCCGTCTTCACCTGCCTCACCATCTATTTCCTCGCGACAAGGATATTCGGCCTGGACAAAAGGCTGAGTGCGGTCATCGGCGTGGGTGGCTCGGTGTGCGGGGTGTCGGCCTCCATGGCCATCGCCGCCTCGGTGGGGGCGAAGAAGGACCATCTCTACAGTTCCGTGACGCTGGTGGTCGGCTGGGCGCTGGTGATGATCCTCGTGCTGCCCTTCGTCGCCCAGGCGCTGCACCTGCATTCCGGCGTGGCCGGCGCCTGGATCGGCACCTCCGAGTTTGCCGACGCCGCGGGCTTCGCCGCCGCCAGCGCCTACGGCAAGATGGCCGGCAACGAGGACACCGCCATCAAGGCATTCACCCTGATGAAGGTCATCGGCCGCGACCTGTGGATCGGCATCTGGTCCATCTTCTGGGCCTTCATCGCCACCATGGTGTGGGAAAAGCAGGAAACCGGCGTCAAGCCAGACGCACGCGAGATCTGGTGGCGCTTCCCGAAATTCGTGCTCGGCTTCTTCATCGCCTCCATGCTGATGACGCTGGTGACCAAGGGCTATTCCACCGCCGATTTCAACAAGCTCGTGAAGCCCGACCTCATCCTGCCGCTGGGCTCCCTGCGCACCTGGGCGTTCATCTTCTGCTTCCTGAGCATCGGCCTCACCACCCGCTTCCGCGAACTGAAGCCGGTCGGCTGGAAAGCCTTCGCGGCATTCTCGCTCGGCGTGCTGGCCAACGTGATCCTCGGCTACCTCATGTCCGTGCACGTCTTCGGCGAGCACTGGTCCAGCCTGTAAGCCCCGGCCTGCAACAATGTCGCGCGAACCCCGGTCCCAGTCGCACGAAACCCGGTCCCCGCAGACCTGCCGCCAGTGCGGCCTGTTCATCCATGCTCCGCAAGAGCTGGAGCAGGCCGTGCCGGGATTCAACATCCTGAGCTCCGCCTTCGGCTCGGTGCGCGGCGAAACCGGGCTATGCAAGGCCTCCGAAACCTTCGTCGCACCCATGCCGGCTTGTCGAGCTTATCGTCCGGCAGGGATGCGCTGAATCCGCCCCGATCGCATCAAGAATCCCGCACTCGCTTGTCGAGGCGCACGCCGATACGAGTGTCCTGAGCCATGCGGCCGTTCGATTGCGAACCGCCAGACTAGCCGTGTGCGCAGGGGCTAGCCGCCAGCGACCACAGGTGCATGAGCGGCTTGAATTCCGAGGCGACATCGAAGTAACCCGCCTCGTTCCACAGCACGAAGTTCTGCGCAAACCCCATGCCTGCGGCAACGTGCTTGCCGAGCTGCTTGTATTCATCCGGCAGCAGGGCAAACCAGCCAAACGCATAGCACGCCGCCGCGACCACGAGCAGCGCAGGCAGAATGCGCCTGGCGCGACGGGCGTAGAAATCGAGGAAACCAAACCGCCCTTCAGCGAGCCCCCTGAAGATGATGAGCGAAATCAGGTAGCCGGAGATGACGAAGAAGATGTCGACACCGATGAAGCCCCCCAGCGCGTAGCTCGGCACCGCATGGTAGGCCACCACCGCGAGGATGGCGAGCGCGCGCAGGCCGTCTATGTCCGGGCGGTAGCGGGGGCGGAAGTTCTGTTCCCCCCGTGAGGGTACAACCTGGGACATGGGGCTGATACCAGACTTGTTCGTTGGCGTGGTTGCGGGCTGCAGTACTGCGCAGGGCGGCACCCGCCGCTACGCCGTTGAGCCAACACAGGCTCAAGATGCAATAAGCGCCATGTTGCCGCAGAAACTGCTTTTTTTCAATATACCTGAGCGCTTAAGCCGATAGCGGCCACATTGCCGTGGCGCGGGGATGACACCGGTTCGTCGCGGCGTCACAACCCGCGGCCCGATCTCGCCCTGTCCACCCGCAGGATCAAATCTTCCGCCACCGGGTTGCGGGCGAACGGGTTGAGCGTGAACGGGCGCACCGGCGAAAACGACGCCTCGTCCCCGAACTTGCCCGGCGTGGCCAGCCGCAGCGCGATCCGGGGCGGATTCAATGCGATGCTCGCGCTCACGTTGATGATGGCGGAAAGCGGAATCTTCTCCTCCGCACCTCCCTTCCTGATCAGCAGGTGATCGCCGCAGTCGTACACCTCATCGGCCAGGTCCCACACCAGGTTCTTCATGACGACATAGCCTATGGCCAGCAGGAAGATGGGGATTGCGAGCACCTGCGGCGCCTTTTTGTACAGGCCCAGCCCGATGCTCGCCGTCACGACAATCACGGGAACCCCGAAAAAGATCGCCGGGAACACCTTTCGCAGGAAGAACAGGTTTTGGGAGATTTTGATCATGGGACTCGATGCGGTTCGCTTGTTGCGCCGGGTATGTTCACGTAGCGTAGCATACGCGAGCGATTCGCAGAGGCTCGGCGCATCCCGGCGGGCTGCCACTGCCCTTTCGCGGAGACCCGGAAGTCTCGCTTTGCGGCATTCAACGGCATGTCATATACTGCCCGCCATCATTCAGGGGGAGAGGACACATGACACAACAAAATGAAGATGCAGTCCAGCCGGGCGGACAAGGCAACACACCCTATATGCGGCTGCGTGGCCTCGTTCAGAGGTGGCCCCACAAAACTGGACAGGCCGATAAGTGGTAACCTTGCTCAACCCAAGCCGTGAGTGCCACGGCGAAGCAAGGAGCGAGCGCATGAGAAGGACGAGA